>Ga0075112_1000552_pt1 | contig 15783 bp, 16 predicted proteins | sample AntAceMetag02UKF_FD_69783 | JGI IMG/M metagenome (GOLD analysis project Ga0075112, IMG submission 69783) | Saline lake microbial communities from Ace Lake, Antarctica - Antarctic Ace Lake Metagenome 02UKF | ecosystem: Environmental > Aquatic > Non-marine Saline and Alkaline > Saline | place... | reverse complement strand
CTATAAGGCGGAGCTCAGAACGGCTCTGGATGCACTGTACAGCCAATAGTATCCTTGATTTCCAATAGTTATACGATTGGACGAGATTTTCGAGCAACGTTTAAGTTAATGTGTTTAAATCATTAGCCCAAATACTAGCCGAAGGCAAGGGCGGAACCGTGAGGGACCGTCTTAAGACTGTCTCCTTCTGCGGGCTCATTACCCGGCTACGGCCCAGTAGAATCTGTGAACCGCTCAGTGCTGACCCGCTCGCTGAGTGGTTCGGGGGCTTGGGGAGAAAAACCCCCGGCTATCCGATTAGGTTTTTTAATAATTATGGCACAAATAAAAAGTGAAAATTCTCTTTAACCTTAAGGTGTTCAACCAGATCAATAGGTAATTTTCTCATGTCGGTTTCTTTGGGCAATGCTATTTGAAGTTCTGCTTTTTCATTGTAAGTGTAACGATGTAAGATTAGCTGCCCGATAGCAGTCTGCAATTGATGGTGTGATATATGAGCCTTGACTTCGGTAATATATTTTTTGTCATTTAAAGAGGCTATTATGTCTGCCTCTTGTTTAACGCCACCTTTTTGCGTACGACCATACTGTATAATATGCCTGTATATCCCATAACAATCATATATGGAACCACCCGTTCTTCTTGGAATAACTTCTCAGATATATGGCCCTTCGGTCTGTATTTACCCTTTAGACGTGAGTGAACCCAGTAAACACTCCTGTTAAAATGCGAAGCAATTTCTTCATAATTTTGACCTTGTTTTCTTAATGCTTTTATTTGATCAAATTCATCCGAAAGGGTTTTATCTTCGATATATTCGTCTTCAAAAGTACCTACATCGTCGGCAGTTTGCCTAATTCTTTTTGGTTCGTATTTTTTATTTAATCTCGAATTTACCCAATAAATACTTTTACCGAATTTGTTGGTTATTGCTTCCAATGTCATACTTTCTTCGAAGCGAAGTCGATGGATCTCTTTTGTGATATCTTGAATATCCATGCGAAACCTAACCCCCAAAATCAGCGGCGCGGTTTTTTGCGTCCGCTGGATTTATTTGTTGTGCAATTTATATAGAGTAATGTTCTTCCCAAAATTCTTGATTATTTGGCTCAGGTGGAGAATCATATTGTTCCTCATAGGCGTTCAAAAAATCATTCATTTCTTTATTAGTATCTTCATCATATTCTTCAAAAAATTCATTAAGATCACTTAAATAGTTGGATAGTTTAGTTAGATTCCGATTATTCCAATTGACATCAGCACCATCATCCGTTGAAATATAATTATATCGTTCAGCTTCATTAAACGAATCACCGTAGCTGAATAAGTCAATTTTATAGGGCTTACCATAATAATCAGACAGGATGAATTTAAAAACTTCACCTGACAAATTTTCACCAATTGAGCAGATATTGCCAATAATTTGATCGAATTTTTCTTGCAAGTTTATAGTCTTTTTATTTTTTATCTTAGCTTTTTTGACTTCATAAGCGTCTTTGCAAGACTCTAATTCATTAATGTATTCTTTTAAAGAATCGATTTCAGATTCATAATTTTCAAGTTCATCCAAAGCTTCGTTATATTTATCGAGCGTCACCTTATGTTCATCAAATGATATTTCATTAGGCACTTCAATTTCTTTTAAAACTATTTTTAATTTCGATAAGAATTTCTTTCTTTTTATATCCCACTTTGTTGATGTTTTGATTTTTACCCCTAAATCAGAACCTAAATAATCACGAAGTTCATTATAACTAATATCATCATCTACATTTAACGCCTGCACCCCCGTTAACACATCTTTAACATCGTCAAACCCTAATGGGGGGACCAATATTGGATAAATTTTATGTGACATGGCCCATGCTGCGCCTAATTCACATAAACAAAAATTACTTTTAAAATAGCTTGGCGTTAAAACAAGAATTACAATTTTTGGAGCTTGGATTTGATTTTTGATATACGAAATGAAATTTTCACCGACAGGAATACCATAGCCTTTTAACGAAGAGCAAAAAATTTGATTTTCTGCTACTCCTATACCTTCTTCTATCAAGTCTACAATTGCTTCAACTAAATCCTTATCCTTGCTTGAATGGCTAACAAAAATTAATTTCTTCATTCATACATCCTATATCTGCAATTTCACTGCACAATTAAGTGGGACGCTCTTTAGAAACTTAATAACTTTTGAGGTCACTGTAAGTTATTGAATTGTTAAAGAGCGTCCCGCTGTCCCACACACCTCTATTTCGGAATAAAGTCGACATCAGCCGTGAGAGACCGCACGAAACAGGCAATCAATGTAGCGGCGTTCTCCACATCGCGTAATTCGATCATCTCATTCGGCGAATGGATATAGCGGTTTGGGATCGACACACAGGCGGTTGCCACGCCGTTACGTGAGACATGAATGGAATCGGCGTCGGTTCCCGTCCTTCCCGGCGCAATTTCGACGCTATAGGGAATGTTATGCTCATTGGCAATCGCCATCAACATGTCGTACAGTACTGGACTGTTGGCCGAACCACGTACCAAAACTGGACCGCTCCCCAAGTGAATATCTCCGTCCTGCCGTTTATTGGAATCAGGATGGTCGGTGCAAAATGTGACATCAACCACGATGGCCACCTGAGGATCAACGCTATAGGCGCTAACTTGAGCACCAGCTGCCCCAATTTCTTCCTGGCAGGTTGCCACGGCCGCAACGGTGGCCTGGGGTCTCTCCTGCGACAACAGCCTGAGGACTTCCAGGATCGTGAACGCCCCGATTCGGTCATCAATACCGCGTGACACCAGTCGCCCGTGAGGAAATTCAAGGACAGGTGCGTCTACCACGCCGATTGTCCCGACGCGTACGAGGTCTTCTGCGTCGCGTTTGGAGGTGACACCAATATCGATCCACAATTCTTTGATTTTTGAGGCTTTTGATTTTTCATCATCTTCCAGGAGATGAATGGGTTTTTTTCCGACGACCCCGACAAGTTCCCCGTGTTTCCCGACCAGCCGAATGCGCTGCCCGACAAGGATCTGAGTATCCCAGCCCCCAATCGGATGAAACCACAGAAACCCCTCATCGTCAATATGGCTGACCATGATGCCGATTTCATCAATATGGCCGGTCAAGAGCACACGCGGCGAACCACCTTCCAACACTGCAAACGAATTGCCCCGTACATCGGCATATACTTTGTCTGCAAAGGTTTCCGCTTCCTGTCGCCAGAAACGGCTGACCTGCATCTCGTCCCCTGACGGCCCGGGAATGGTTAACATATTTTTGAGAAAACTGAGAGAGTGTTCGTTCATGTCTTTCTCCATTCACATTCACATTGTTACCGTTTTCGGCGTTGAGCATTGTCACATCTCCAGACATGCTCCATCTGTCCGACAGGAAAAGTCAAGGAGAAAGTAATCACGAACCGCAGCATCGTGATGCATGAACGCCTTACGATTAAGCTGAGAGGCGGACGGTTTTTGACGTCCTCTCAAGCGCTGGGTTGTGCATTTTTTTCGACATGATAGTCATACTCTTCTTGCCACGCTGAGAAGTCGACTTGCGAATTTTTGTAAATTAAAAGCAACCTTTTGGCGAGAAATAGACGGAAGTTAGAAAAAACCTTCCGTCTATTCTGAAGATACCTACAGGTTTGTGACCAGGATGTTGTATTACTTATTGTTTACAACAACCCGGATGTGACATTGAAACTAAGCGTTTCTTTGTCTTCTTCCACGTAATAGTTACTTTCTTCATAAAGCCATCACCCCCTTTCAACAATAAAGTTTGTTTATAAAAACTAACAATAGTTATATCCCTCATCGTCAATAACTACATTAGCCAAAGCAGGGTTCACTGCTAATTCATAAAGTAGTGCTGGCAACAATTCATGTTCTACAGTACAAGCGAATGTGGATTTAGTAATCGGGAAACCGTGTTCCCAAATACTAAACATTGGACATCCCCCATGGCAAATTAGTCGAAGATTGCAACTTTTACAGACTCTTTTGCTGTAATGAACACCTTCTAATTCACTGCCAACAATTAACCTATTCTTTGAAATTGTTCCGAACATTATACGATTTGAATATGGATCATTCGGGCGAGCAACTTCAACACATCTGGTTATAAGACCTTGTGGCGTTACTATTCTATTTACATCTGCAATTCCGCAGTAATAGCCGCTTGATGGCTCAGAAAAAAACCCAGTATCCAATTTCATGTTAAGTTGGGCAGCATGTTTAATGGCATCGAATAACGCTCTTGCGAAATCTTTTGCTCCCGGATTTAAACTTTTTCCTCCTCTTGAAGTGTTAGTAGCATATGATGGTTCAAATTTTACCATGTCCACCCCTAAGCTGGCGATATCATCAAGGGTATCTTTAATACGAATTACGCCATTTTTCGTTATGACGCTTTGCACACACAAAACAACGTCTTCCGAGCTAGCTAAAGCTTGAATATTTCCTACAACTCTATCTTTTGACGATTTGTTGTTACGATAAGGGCGATGCTTATCATGCATAACTCCATCATAAGATATTCTCAAATCTGCCTTTTGATCTTTTAGCCAAAGCAAAACATTTTCATTAAATGTTCCGTTACTTATTAAATTTAGCGATACACTTGAATAAATGCTTCGAGCAAAATCCACAATATCCCTTACAAGATCGAAATGGAGTAATGGTTCACCGCCTCCGGCCAAATATAAATTGAGGTGTTCATATTCCTTACTATCATCAGCCTCCATGATTGCTGTCTTTGCCATTGATAAAGGCATCACCTCTTTTGTGTCACCCCCTAAAGCATAACAATATTGACATCGCAGGTTGCAGTTGAATGTAGGTATTAAACAAATAGATGCCACCTTTGGTCCAACCTCATACCCCTGCAATTTAGGATCGTTAACAATTGCTTTTTCCTCCTCAACAAGTTGATTCAACTCAGAAGCAGAAGCATTTAGGCCATAAGTAATTCGCCCATCAGAAACAATTGCATAATTATTCAACCCAACTAACGGGATTACACAAATTTCTTTCATGATAACAATTTCCCCGTTTCAGATTAATAGACATTATCTTTTGCACAACAAAAATAATTTGCCAAAACAACAAAATGCAGAAAAACGGTGAATAAAATGAATGCTAGCCTAGATCACACTGTGCTTATAACATTGCTTCTTATGCAAACTTATTTTTGGACTAATATCTACCTCGTGGTTGAATTAAAATTTAAAAATGCAAAAATGCGCCCATCACTCTTTTGTTAATGCGCTGAATAAATAAAGGAATTATTATTTTCTGCTATCATATCAATTTTGCAAAAACCAACCTTCTCCAAAATAAGTTTAAATTCACTTTTGCCATACCAACGTAGGTCAAAGTTATTTATTTCTGTTTCTATCAATTTATTATTTCTATATAATTCAAATTTTAATATCGATTTTTTTATCTGATTTTCTATAACAAACTGGGCACATTCGTAGCATAAAAATCTTTCACCAGCCTCGTTTTCAGCTTCTTCAGTCAAGAACCATAATCTATCTTGGTTCCTTGAGACATGGTCCCATACAAAGAGAAGAGGAAAGCAGGGTCGCATCTTAAATATTAATTATTCAAAACAGACAGCTAATAATTAAGATGCGACCCCATGTCTTTTTGTTTTAAACCTAGAACTTTCTGAACTGCTTGTCCAAAAAGATTTACTTGCCTCGCCAGCACATGCTCATCTTCCGCTATATATTTGAGACTCATTGCTTCGGAGACAGTGTGAGATTTGCCGATCACGCCACTGCACTGGCCCTGTGCGAGACATATAGGCGTGCGATAGATTTTCTTCCACCGCTTAACATGCCTTTCTATCAGCTTGGCTTTTTCCGGCGATATGTTGTTCATAATCAATGTGCCCAACGTCAAGGGTCAGCCGCCGCCAAAAGTGGTGCGCCGATGAGCGTAGCGAAATAGCGCACCACTTTTGGCGGTCGGCTTAACCCGCATGTTATACCGCATTTCTCTTTTTGCGCTTCGATGCAACTTTTTCTACAAATGAACTGGACTTCTTTGTGATTACGAACCTGTCGGCTTGCTGGATTACTAAGGTGTTAGAGTTTCTTACTTCGGGGTCAGGCGCTATGCGAACAATTAAATTTGGTACCCGATTAGTGCCAAGCTTGGTGTTATAGTTTGGGTGGTACATAAGAAGTGCGAGCCGAGGCGTTACCGGAAAATACGCCACAACGTCAGGATTATTTCCTATTTCTTCTCCTAGCAGCGGGGCGTACTTAGCGTCTTTAAGGTCAAAACACGGCCAATCTGATGTTACATAGTCTTGACCGCTGGAAATTAATGCGATGATATTCATGCGACGAAATTTCTCAACGACATATGCGTACCCAGATGATACAAAATATCCCGGCATTAACCCCCCTTCTTTTTGCCCTTCAGTGAGTTCTGAAGTTTGTAGTTCAAATTCCTTCTGTTCTATTGCACCAGGAATTCTGACATATTGAAGAGCACAAAAATCTTTTAATGTTTCTAACGAACTATCAGACCTAAGCGCTGACTTTACACCATTAATCACCTGCTTTTCTTTTGAACCACGTATAGCCTCCAAGTCCAAGCTATTTAGCTTGTTAAATGTTTTTGCATAATTTCCCTCTGCCTCTGCCAGCTTTTTTTCAATTTTGTTATCTGGGCTGTCGGGGACGAGCTCATAAAACCATTTTCGAAGAAGGACGTTATCACTGCCTGTCTCAAAATTCTTGTCCTCTTTAAGGTCATGACAAGTTATTTGATCTCGCCCGTTGTTCCAAAGCTTTATGTAGAACTGAGGTACGAAGTGTTGTCGTTTGGTTAGATCACTCACAAGGCTTCCTATGCGGTATAACGGCCAAAATCACCGGAAGGCGAAAGCATAGTGACGAGGCACGAGGAGCGTAGCTTTTGACTTTCCGAGTGAATTTTATTTGTTAGATTTCTTTATATTTCAAGCCTCATTGTCGTAATACTTACAGGTTTACTTGCCTTTAATTTGGCTCCAATTATTACCTTCCCTTCCCCTAATAAACTTTTTCCAAGTAAATCCCACCTTAACTCGCCAGTACTTTCATCAACAACAATTTCGCTGAGTGAGTTATCACCTGAACCAAAATTGTACACAGAAGCGTTTCCATCACTCTCTCCATCAAGTTTCGATAACTCCTGAACAGCTCTTAACGGTAGCTCAACCTCACCATAGTTTAACTCATACGACAAACGTACACGTGGTATGGGCATCTTTTCACCATTGAAAAGTACCCAAGCATTTATATCTTTTGGTTCGATTTTGGCATATTTCGATTTTCCCCAATCCTCAACAAATCGTGGGATAGTACGAACTAAATTTGGCGTAGTTATTACACTAGCCAATTCAATCAGTGAAAGATCTTTTTCTACTAACTCATGCCCATATCTATAAGTCTCGATGTCATCCTTTAAAGTAGATGGCATTTGAAGGTCTATACCGCATAATCTTGGAGCAAGATACCGTAGAGTTATGAAAAATGAGGATGCTATCTCAGAAAGATCTTTCGGTATTTTTGAACTCATTTCTGCAAGGATTACACCATGTTTTAAGGCTTTTATTCTTGCTGGAGTTGTAAATCGAGAGCTTGTAATTGCTACCAATACATCTGCATTTATACTACTTTTCTTACAAATTAGTTGCTCGATCCACTCCACTGATTGATTTGAAATTCGATCTCTACATTCTACTGCAATAAAAATAGGTTCTTCATTTCGTTTTAGGCGAATAGATACATCAACCTCTCTTGGCTGGCCGGTATCTACGTCTGGCACAAACTCAGGCGAAACTACAACTGCCTCAGGCGATTGGTGCTCTTTAATACGTTTAACTAACAGCTCAAATTCTCTACCTTTACGCACTTTATTTAAGCCCTCGTCTGACACTAAGTCATTTCCCTAGAAATCTAACCTCAATAACCGGCGCAGATTTGCTGCGTCCGGTGCCATAGGCGCGAAGTTGATTGACTTCGTTAGATGATTTCAAAGGGACATCCTGAAATCAGAGATATAATCCTTTATTACATCTTCTGACGGAGCTCCTTCCTTTTTCATATCAAGCATTTTTATCAAATCGGTATCTGATAGAGAAACAATTAACTTTTTGCTTCCAATCCATTGCTCTTTTGCGGCGTGCTTGCCAGCGGCACCATAACCCTGTCTCGATGTAATAATTGCAAACATACCGCAACCATAAGGTTTTAAGTAATGAGATATGTCTAGAATTGGCCTTTTACTTAAAGGCTTAGTGTAATTTTTAGCATCAACAACAATATAGTGCCCTTGATAAATATCTCTCACTCTAAGCCAAAACCCATCATTTGAAGCGTTTTCAAAGATGATATCTCTTCTGTTGCGTTTATCGCTGTCAGCTAACTCCACTTCAGGAGCTTCTAATGGAGGGCAAAGCAAGAACTCCATAATATCAACAACAAGAGATTGATATTTAGACCAGTTGGCTTTCCCAGGTTCAATCCCGATTAGCGCACTTTTAAACGCTTCAATCTTGCTTGATAATTCAGAGTCTTCAGAAGGTTGCGGCGGTTCCGATGCCGACATTTCGAAGGGAATATCACAATAGAGAGTATATAGTTCATTTGGCCCCCACAGAGATATGGCAGCCCTTTTCGCTTTTTCTATTGCTGCTCTGGTATAACCGCTCGTGGAAATAATTAGAAGCTGGCTATATGGCTCGACTTGCTGAAGGTCTAGAAGCTTTCCATAAAAAGCATCTATTACGTTTACCGATACCAAACTACGATAGCTTTTAATTTCCACTGCCCAAAAAGAACGATTTCCAATTGGACTATCATCCTTTTCAGTTAGGGTAATATCAATTTGACGATCATTAATAATCGGATTAAGAGCAACCTCAGAAAACTTTACTGATGTATTGAAGATATCGAAGACAAATTTTTCCACCTCCATTGGAGGTAAGGAGCTTAAATGCTCTTTGAATTCCTCTAGCGACTCTAACCTTTCCATAATTATCCGATGCTATTCCTCTAACGCCTGCGTCACGGGCGGCATGGTCTTCGCTGTCCCGTGAACGCGGAGGTTATACCATTCCTATTCATACTGTCAGGTTGGGCGCATGATACTGACACGCGCAGAACCAGCTACTGGCGCCACATGCTGCTCCCAATGCTGCACGACCATTATCGGTTCTTGGTCCGTGTCGCGAAGCGAATCGTTCACGAGATCGATAAGTTCCACGAGAACTTCGTGATAGGTTCTCATGTCTCGATAAAAAGACTCTTTGCGCTTAGTGGATACAAAGGTAGTACTTCCACCGTCTTCGATGCTAAGCATCATCGCTGAAGCACCCGTCCTCGGAATTGATGAACCCCACATAGTCAACGCTCTTGCATAATGGCTATTAATAAGTCGCTCTAGCAGATCAAGGTCATCGGGAAATAATCCCACACCAAATATTTCGAGGACTCTTTCAAGACGGTTTGCAAAGTCTTCAAATTGCAAGAATAGGTATTGGCCCCAGCCCATTTCAGGGATGGCAGGTGCCTTCGCCGAGAAATCCAGATAGACAATAGTATTGTAAAACCTTTCATCAAAAAAACCTTTGGGTTCCACTTGACGTTGTGGGTCATCTGGCGCTTCGGTAGACGTTGCTTTGAACATGTTGAATAGAGTCCCGACATGGCGGCGCAACGCAAGAGACAGCGACCTGAGTGCGATCCGGCGTCGATGATCGGTCAGTCTCCTCTCTCTATGACTTATGTATAATCCTAGTAAAAAAAATGTGAGGAGGACCCCAGCCAATTCCGTAGCCAAGTTCCCGAACATATCTGTGTCCCAGCCACCAGGGAAGAGATCTGTAAAATATAAGAGGACCGATAAGACAAAAAGAGCCACCAATATCACTAAGGGAACATGCAGGTCTTTCAGGGTCTCCCTTATGTGAACTGGTACGACTCTAAAGCAATTTTTCACTCAGTTAACCTCGTTGACATTTATGAGCGGACACGTATCAGGGTACCGTTTATCGACTGTCGGTATAACAGTCAGAATAGGTGGAAAATTGTCCATGTATCACCCATATAGCATGGGAAAAAATCTACCTATTGCAATATTTACATATCAAATATGGAAAATTTTCTATTGGCTTTTCCATCTATTGAAGAATAGTGTTGATAGTATGGAAAATTCAAAAAAATTCCGACCGGACACTAAACTCCGGCTCATGGATCAGGTTCGACAAGTCCTTCGATATCACCACTACGCCTACCGTACCGAACAAACCTATAGCGATTGGATAATGCGCTATGTCCGGTACCATGAGGTTAAGACCCATCCTCGGGAAATGGGTAAAAAGGAAATTGAAGCATTCCTGTCCCATTTGGCTGTTTAACGAAATGTCGCCGCCGCCACCCAGCGACAGGCCCTCAATGCCATTGTTTTCCTCTACAAAAGAGTCCTCGATATTCCCGTCGACGAAAAGCTTGACCCTGTCCGTGCCAAAAAGCATACGCGTCCTCCGGTCGTCATGTCGCAAAGGGAGGTCTCCAGTGTTTTGGGGCAAATGCAGGGCGGCCATCTCCTCATGGCAAAAATCCTTCAAAAACGCGCAGCATAGATCCCCGTTCAGCTGCAACCCGACGTCACCATGTCCTTGAATCCGGTCTCCAGAAAGCGGTGAAGGCCGCCGTAGGAAGGGCGGGAATTACCAAACCTGTCGGTTGTCATTCCTTTCGGCATTGTGCAGTTTATCCCGCCTTTTAAGGCGGGGCCACTCACTTGCTTGAAAACGGGGTTAACATCCGGGTTGTTCAGGAATTGATGGGCCATGCTGATGTGAAGACTACTGAAATCTATACCCATGTCATGGAAAAGGACATTTCTGTCGTCCGAAGCCCACTGGACGGACTTGAGTGAGCCTGGTTCATTTTCAGATAGTCTTCGATAATAATCGCAGAAAAGTTTTACTCCCAACAGGAAAAACAGCTCCTGTCAGGAGATGGATAGATACATTTTGAGGTGGTACTCCATGGGGGACCTCTTGGAGGTAGATTCAAGTTTCAAGGTTAATCACAGAGAATCATATGTAAAACAGGGGAGAAGTCAAGGGAAAAATGGAAAACATGAGGGGAAATAGGGGAAAAGACCGTCGGTCAGTCACAAAGTCACCGCAGGAATGCCGGTCACCCGACACCCCCCGCATCACGCGCTCGCGTGACATCTGCTACGCAATAAGTTCGATCCGTTTCAAATTCCCGGTGCAGAGCATCCACCTCCCCGTTTTTATTGACAAGCCCAAATTCGCTAAATATATTGGCTAGCGGCCATCCATTGATATAATTGTGGACATTGTGGGTTTCCAATCCAGAAATGAGCAATTTTCCGTAAGATAAGTCGAAGATCCCGTGCTTTTAACGGTAAAAAACAAGAGTTTGCGCGGAGACGTACGATAGTACGTCGCACAAGGGAACCCGCAATTTGACGCCGAGATTGCGGAAAAGGGCCATTTATGGATGGAAACTAGCTATCATTGGATACTTATACTTTGCTCTGGTTGATCACGGGTGATACGCGGCTCAGCGAAGCAGCCAAAAGAATCTTTCTGGATCAGGAAAACAGGCTGTTTTTCAGCGTCGCGGCTTTTTGAGACAATTGAGGATGCATTTAACTTCATAAGATCAGAAGCACTCCCTCCAAAATTCATTTAGCGAAAAATGCCTTTTCGCCCCCATTTCTTCGTTTCCTCTTGATGAAAAACCGCTTCTTCTCTATATTGTTGGGATGGAACATGTTATCTTTTTCTTCAAAGGGCTGATGACCGGCCTTTTTTTATGTGCACCACTTGGCCCCATCGGTATCCTCTGTGTGAGGCGGACCATTGCCAACGGAAAGCTTGCCGGCCTCTTATCTCTACTGGGGGCTTCCACCGTTGATGTGCTCTATTGTGTGGTAGCCGGATTGGGAACCAGCTACATTTCGAGTTTTCTCAGTCGGGAAAAGGTGGTTATTCAACTTGTCGGGGGACTGGTACTCGTACTGGTTGGGATCATCGTTTTTCGGTCGAGACCCGTCGAAAAAGCGAAGACCACGGAAGTCAAAGGGCTATTCGGAGCCTATCGCTCCACGTTTCTTCTCATGCTGGCCAATCCTCTACCCATTCTTGTTTTTACTGCGGCTTTCACGGCCATAGGCGTACACGGATGGCACGTGAACATGCCCACAACCCTTTTCATGGTATCCGGAGTGTCCCTTGGTTCCGCCCTGTGGGCGCCCATACTGGTTCTGGGCGTAAGTTTTTTCGGGTTGGATTTTAATCAGAAGCAGTTGATCCTGCTGAATCGTATCTCGGGAGGAACGATTGTTACCTTCGGCGTGGTCCTTGCGGTTATAACTGTTTTCAAAATTTGAGGAACCGGGACAAAAAAGGTCTCGCGCAGAGACGCAAAGACGCAGAGGTTTTTAGGCGTTTATGGCCAGACTACAGGTTCTCCCACAATTCCCAAAATGTGGGAAATGATTTTGCAACGCATTGACTATCGGAGATCACCACCCCGGGAACCCTCAACCCCACAACCGCCATGCTCATGGCGATACGGTGATCGTCATGGGAATCGGTAACGGCTCCGGATAGCTTTCCACCACCATGGATGATTAAACCGTCATCCAATTCTTCCACTTTCCCCCCCAGACGGTTACACTCCATCCGTACGGCCTGTAAACGATCACTTTCCTTGTGTCGCAAATGGGCTACGTTTCGAATAACGGTTTTCCCCCTGGCAAAGAGGGCTACCGCGGCCAGTGTAGGGACCATGTCGGGCATGGCGCTCATGTCCGTCTCGATGCCTGAAAGATCCCCCCCATGAACAACCACCCTGTTTTCTTTCTTTTCAACAGTGCAACCCATCTCCTGGAGCAGGTCAAGGAGCTGGATATCGCCCTGCCGTGTACGGGCGGCCTGGATGTTCTCGGTGGCCACGCTCCCGCCGCTTACGGCTGCCGCAGCCCAGAAGTAGGAAGCCGAAGAAGCATCCCCCTGGACAAGAAACCGGGTTGGGTCGTATTTCTGGCCACAGGGGACCATGAAGTTGGAATATCCGTTTCTTTTCACCCCAACTCCGAATTGTTCCATCACGTCGATCGTAATATCGATGTAGGGCTTTGAAACCAGATCCCCCGTAATGTCGATTTCGGTATCACCCTCGAAATAGGGCGCGGCCATGAGAATAGACGAAATAAACTGGCTGCTCTGGTCGCCTTTCATGACTACCTTCCCCCCTCTGACGCCATTGCCATGGACCGATACGGGAGGATAGCCTTCCTGCCCCGCATAGGAAACATTCGACCCAAGCTGATTAAGAGCGGTCACCAGGGAACCGATGGGCCGCTCCAGCATTCTTTCAGACCCTGTCACCACAAATTGCCCGGGGGCCAGGGCTATCACGGAAAGAAGCAGACGGAGGGAGGTTCCGGAGTTTCCGAGATTGAAGGTCTTCTCCATGGCCGATTCGGGGAAATCTCCACCCCTTCCCACAATTCTCAGGGTTTCCCCTTCAAAAGAAAGTGCCCCCAGCTCCTGCAGCACCGCTCGGGTATGGAGGGTATCCTCACATTCAAGATGATTTTCAAGAAGGCTTTCCCCTTCCGCCAACGCTGCAGCAATGACTGCCCGATGGGTGATACTTTTGGAGCCCGGTATCTTTACAGAGGCCTTCAGTCCGGCATGTGTTTGAATATGTTTCATTTTATCTCTTTTCACATGTTTTTTTTTGGCACCCCGGTTAAATGCGCTGTGCTCTGGTTCTACCAATTTAACGGGGCACAGCGGATTAGACTGGCTACACGGTTGTTTTTTTGTTGTTCTTACGCAGGAGCATGGGACACCATTAAAATGGTTCTATGGCTGTTTTTTTCTCTGCGTCTCAGCGTCTCTGCGGGAGACCTCTTCTCTCAATCTGCTTTCTACGGCGCGGTACATGATTTCAAACGGGGGATTCACACCTGTCCACAGGAGAAACTGTTCGGCCCCCTGATGAACAAACATTCCAAGGCCATCTATTGTGGCAGCCCCCCTGGCTCTTGCCATTTCCAGAAATGTGGTCTCCCTCGGGTTATAAATGATATCCATGGCCACCAGATCTTTATGGAAGATATCTTCCGAAACGGGAGACGCCCCTGTATGGGGGAACATACCCACAGGTGTTGTTTGAACCAGAAGATCAACTTTGTTCCGGCCTATCCTGTCTAAAGGCATATAAGGGCAATCAAGAACACGGGCCAAAGCCCCTCCTCTTTCCGAAGACCTGTTGGCTATGGACACCCGCACACCCTTTTCCTTCAACGAAAACCCGATTGCCCGTGCAGCGCCTCCCGCGCCGATAATATTACTGGTCAGGCCTTTAAGAGCTATTTTCTCTTCCAGGGCCTTGACGGCGCCGGTGGCATCCGTGTTGTATCCCTTGAGGCGCCCTCCCCTGTTTACAATGGTATTCACGGCCCCGATTCGACCGGCCAGAGGATCTATTTCGTCCAGGAAGGGAATAACCTCGGATTTAAAAGGGATGGTGACACTGAGCCCTTTTATGTCCAGAGCAACCATACCCTGTATGGAGGTTTTAACATCTTCCACTTCAAAGGCAAGATACACCGCATTTATGCCAGTTTCCAAGAAGGCGGCATTGTGCATAACCGGTCCCAGTGAATGTCGGACCGGTTTTCCAATAACCCCATATAGGGCCGTGTTCTGGTCAATTTTCATGGGGATAAAATCTCCAGGATCCTGTTCATTTCCTGCGCGGGAATCTGTCCGGGAGCCGATTCCTCTCCCTGTTCCAGGGATGCAAACGTGAGGCTTCCGCCCATGAGTGGGCATGCCACACGGCTGATCACGCCCATGGGTCCCAGACAAAAAGCGGTTATGTTTACACCTGTTTTTTCAGCCAGAGGAATCAGCGAAAGTACATTCCAATTGTCCTCCCACGATCGGGCCCGGGTTACAATTTTGACCATGTCAGCCCCCGTTGCGGCCATTTTCCTGAAAGTTTTTTCCAGATCCTCGCGAGAAGGCGTCCTGTTCATGAGATGAATGGACAGGACGAGCTTGGTTTTCCGGCGATGTTCCCATATCAGCTCCCTGAAACCAAGGGGCATGGTGAATTCAACGTCTACAAAATCCGCCCCAGCCTCCATGGCCTTGAGGAGATGGTGCGTACGGATCGTATAATCCGCCTTTCCCTTTCCGCCTTCTTTCACGGACCGATAGGTGACAAGAACCGGCAGAGGCGAAGAACGGATGACCCTGTCGAGATCGAACGACTCCATGACATCCAGGCGTATCTCAAAGAGATGCGCGAATTCCGCGGCCTTTTCCATTTTCTCGATCGCTTCATCGGTATCCCGGGCCATGATCGGAACACAGATTCTGCCTTGGTTATGGTCCATTAGTACCTCAAAATACTGTCACCTAAAACCTGCATACAGTATTTTCGAAGAGAGTTGAAAATATCTGTATTTCAATATGTTATCTAAATCAATAAGCCGGAATTGACGACACCGTAATGTCGTAGATTCCGCGCGCTGTTTGCGGGGCTGCTAGAAAAAATAAGGACTTTTGATCATTTATTTCGGAAATACTGAACCCTCTGGGAGCGCCTCTTTTACCAAATCTACTGCGTTATAAACCGCTTGCAGTATACTTATACGGCGACGCGCTTGATGCCTTGTATCTTTGGCAAAAGCAACGCTTGCAGGATTTAG
>Ga0075112_1000550_pt1 | contig 15831 bp, 13 predicted proteins | sample AntAceMetag02UKF_FD_69783 | JGI IMG/M metagenome (GOLD analysis project Ga0075112, IMG submission 69783) | Saline lake microbial communities from Ace Lake, Antarctica - Antarctic Ace Lake Metagenome 02UKF | ecosystem: Environmental > Aquatic > Non-marine Saline and Alkaline > Saline | place... | reverse complement strand
ACGCTCGGGGTGGCTAATCTTCGGGGTGACCAACCGACTGCCCCGGGAGATTGTGGGGTCGAACTATCGTCACCAGAAGCCGGGTTTGGAGAAGCTCAAGCAAGAGGTTTCAAAGAACACCAACCATCAGATTACATTTTCCCATATCCACGAGCCTGTAGTTGACGGCAGGCGTGTCGTCTTATTTCAGATTCCGCCCGCTCCTCGAGGTATTCCGACCGCCTGGCGAGGCGTCGCCTATGGGCGAATTCATGATTCTCTCGGACCTTTGAGCCTTCAGAAAATAGACACTATTCGCAGACAGGCCTTCGAGGATTGGTCTACCCGGATCTGCGAAGGAGCGACACTAAATGATCTCGACCCTCAAGCGGTTGCTCTTGCACGGCAAAATTTTTCTAAGAAACATGGTGAGTTAGCTAGGGAAGTGCTTCAGTGGGACGATGGCACATTTTTAAACAAAGCCAAGATCTGCATTTCCGGCGGAATCACCCGGACCGCCATCATCCTGCTCGGCAAAAACGAGGCTGAGCGCTTTATGGCTCCCGCCGTTGCCAGAATTACCTGGCTACTCAGAGATGACCGAAAAGTTGAAAAAGACTACGCGCATTTCGGCCCCCCATTGCTCTTGGCTGTCGAACAGGTTTTTGCCAGAATCAGGAATTTAACCTACCGCCACTTGCCGAGTGACCAGTTGTTTCCCGTTGAGATCTTACAATATGATTCATGGGTGATTCGGGAGAGTCTTCATAACTGTATCGCCCATCAGGACTACATGTTGGGAGGTCGCATGAATGTGGTCGAGGAGCCGGATTCATTGCTGTTTACGAACCTTGGTGATTTTCTGCCCGGAAGCGTCGATGAAGTCATCCGCAGCGATTCGCCGCCGGAATTTTACCGCAACCGTTTTTTGGCCGAGGCGATGGTCAACCTTAACATGATTGATACCATAGGAAGCGGTATCAAACGTATGTTTACAAAACAGCGTGATAGGAACTTTCCCATGCCGGAATATGACCTGTCCGCACCACAGAGGGTGAAGGTTCGCATTATCGGCAAAGTGATTGATGAGCGATATACCCGGATGCTGATGCAGCGAACGGACCTCAGCCTGTGGGAGGTGATCGCTTTGGACAAGGTTCAGAAAGGCAAGCCTGTTACGGAAGCTGAATTCAAATTGCTCAAGAAAAAGCGGTTGATTGAGGGGCGCAGACCGAACCTTTTCGTGTCGGCGGAGGTTGCTGCGGCTACGGAGACAAAGGCCGATTACATCCGAAAACGACCATTTGATAAGCAGCATTATAAAAAGATGGTCGAAGGCTATCTGAGGCAATTTCACGTCGCCACACGTGCTGATTTCAATGAGTTGTTATTGAAAAATTTGTCGGAGGCCTTGACAGATGATCAAAAAAGGAATTTCGTGACAAACCTGCTCCAGGAAATGAGACGGGCGAGGATTATCCGAATTGTTGGGAGCAAACGGGGAAAAGGAGCCAAGTGGGCATTATATAACAGGGGTCAAGAAGATCCAGGTTAAGGCATAATTTATATAATTGAGCAAATGGTTTTTGGATTAACCAGTTGAAAATATAGATGCTTTTTATTGTGTAATCCGTTTGAAATTTTACGGGATTATATAATTCTGATGTTCAGGCTTGGGGGTTCATCCATTCAGTACACCGAATATTGAAAAAAGAAATCCAACATTCAAAATTGGAGAACACATGCCTCGCTCTGTTATTGCATATGATAAGGATCTCCCAGAGATTCCGGGCCGTCTTCCGTGGCTCAAGCCGGATGCTCATCTAGTAAAGGACGAAAAGGCTCTGACCGGCTGGCGTATTGCAAACGGTCGGCGGAAAAGCCGCCTGCTACTCGTACCTAAAATCCGCGAGGCCGTGGACAAATGGCGTGCGAAAAACTATTCGGGCGCCTCTGAGGTTACACTACGGCTTTTTGAATATTGGTTTGAGGAAGACCATGAAGTGCCCGGGTTCGGAACGCCTTTTCGCTATTACTTCTGCCAGCGAGAAGCCATGGAGACCTTGGCCTGGTTGGTGGAAGTAGCCGCCAGGCGAGATGTAGTAGAACTGATTCAGTCTTACGCCGAGGTGTATAAAAAAGACCTCTTCTCCGACAACATCGTCTTTCAGACCACCATGGATGACCGGCGCCAGATTGTGCGGTATGTTCCGGAGCTGGAGAGGGATGGTGTACAGGACCTTCCACCTGAAGACCTTAGGCGATTTGCCCTCAAGATGGCTACGGGATCAGGCAAGACCTGGGTGATGGCCATGGCCATCGTCTGGTCACACTTTCATCGAAAAATGGTCCCCGGATCGGATTTGTCCACCAACTTCCTGGTTGTAGCGCCCAATGTAATCGTTTATCAGCGACTGGAAAAAGATTTTGGCGCCAACCGGGTTTTTTATCAGATTCCCCTGATCCCACCGGAATGGCGGGGCATATTCAACCAGAAGGTCATCCTGCGAGGCGAATCCAGCGAACCGGACCCTTCGGGCAACCTGTTTTTGACCAACATTCACCAACTCTATGAATCCCGTGAAAAGGATTGGACACCTCAAAACGCCGTGGAAACCCTGCTCGGCAAAAAGCCGAACCAGGATCTGGCTGGTTCCGGCCGGCGTTCCATGCTGGACCGGGTTAAATCCCTAAAAGACCTGGTGGTATTCAACGACGAAGCGCACCACGTCCACGATGAGGATTTGGCATGGAGCCGGTCTTTGTTAGCGATTCACCGCTCCCTGCCCAAGGGACTCTCCCTCTGGTTCGATTTTTCGGCCACTCCGAAAGATCAGCACGGTATGTATTACCCTTGGACGGTTTGCGACTACCCGTTGGCGCAGGCCGTGGAGGATCGGATCGTCAAAGCACCAATCATCGTTACCAAAGAGGATGATCCCAAGCAGCCGGCCCAGGATCCGGATAAGGTCACCAAAGACAACGTTTCGGAAAAATACGGATACTGGCTCAGGGCGGCTGTTGCCCGATGGCGTGAGCACTACAAGGTTTACAAGAAACTCCAACAAAAGCCGGTGCTGTTTATCATGGCGGAGAAAAATGTTTATGCCGATAAATTGGGAGAATATCTCTGGAAAACAAAGGAATTCGGGCTGAAAGAATCCGAAATTCTCGTGATCCACACGGACAGCGCCGGCGAGGTCACTAAAAAGGATCTGGAAAAGGCCCGGGAAGCGGCCCGGGATATCGACAAAGCCGAAAGCCGCATCAAAGCTATAGTGAGCGTTATGATGCTCCGTGAAGGTTGGGATGTACGTAATGTCTCGGTGGTTCTGGGCCTGCGTCCCTTCACGGCAAAAGCAGAGATCCTGCCCGAGCAGGTCATTGGCAGGGGCCTGCGTCTCATGACGCAAATCGGGCCGGATAAAACCCAGACCCTTGAGGTGCTGGGCACCCGCAACCTCCTTAAAGTGCTGCGGGAACAACTTGAAGCCGAAGGAGTCGGGGTAACCACCACCAAGAAAAAAGATCCGCCCCTGCCGGTTATCATATCCCCTGTCCGGGAGCGACTGGAGTATGATATCGCTTTGCCCATCACCAAGCCAAGGCTGGTGCATGATGTTCGAAAGCTGGCGGAATTGCTGATTGAAGATTTGGAAGCTATCCATGAGCAGGTTGAACTAGACGAGATTTTCAGGTTAAAGCTGAAGCTTCAGTTTGCTACCCTCAATACGGAAGTACATCAGGCTGATATCGGCGGGGAACCGCCCCAAGCCCGGGATATCATGGTTTCCATCACCAACAAGGTCATTGAAGAGGCCCGGCTCCCAAACCGTTTTGCAGAGCTCTATCCCATTGTTCGCGATTATGTGTCCAACCGCTGTTTTGGGCACGCCGTTGAACTGGAAAAGAAGGAAGTGCGCTCCCATCTGGCGAGATTGGAGCTGAAAGAGGGAATCGCCAAATATCTGGCCCGAAAAGTCGCAGAGCTGACCCTGGAGCGTCGCGCCATTGAATTCGATAAATCTGATTATAAGCTATCTGAAACCAAACCCTTCAGCTGGCGGCGGAACCTTCCACCCCTGGTGGCCGGCAAAACCATCTTCAACTACGTTGCGACCTATAATGATTTTGAGCGTCGTTTCGCTGAATTTCTCGACCGCGCTTCCGACGTGTTCCGCTTTGCCGCTCTGGGAACCACCGAGCAAGGCGAGTCAGGCACCCAGTTCCGGGTTGATTACATCAAACCCAGCGGCGCTATCGGCTTTTATCACCCGGATTTTGTGGCGGTTCAAAGTACAGATCAGGGGGACGTTAATTGGATCATTGAGACCAAAGGCCGCGTCTGGGAAGGCACTCGCGCAAAGGATGAGGCCATGCGATCCTGGTGTAAACGTGTTTCGGAGGAAACCAGTCAAAAATGGCGTTATCAGCGGGTTAACCAAACAGAGTTTGATGGAAAGAATCCTGTTTCCCTTAAGGAAATTAAAACCAATTCGTCTTCTGACAAGGGCTGACCCCGGTTCTTGCTATCCAAGGTTATCTAGACTCCTCATCGACGAAATAGACCGTGTTTTGGCAAAACACTACGGTTTCACCGAAGAAGAACTAGACTTCATTATCAATTACGACATCAAATACCGCATGGGAGAATCGTTTTGGAATGAAGAAGAATCAGAGGCTTCCAATGAGGGCTAAAATGGATACATTTGATTTTGGACGACTAGTTGAAGCCATTCACCGGATTGACCAGCACATGGTTGCTTGGGCAGGCAAGGCGATCAATACCAGTTTGACCCTTCGAAACTGGTTCATGGGGTTTTACATTGCCGAATACGAACTACGCAGCGCTGACCGTTCAAACTACGGCGAAAAACTACTGGAGTCGCTCTCGGAGAAATTGTGAACGCTGAAGGTCAGCAGCACCGGTCGCAGGCAATTGTACACCTATCTGTCATTTTATCGCACCTATCCTCAGATTGTGCGGGCACTGCCCGCACAATCCAGAAAGGGGTCTGCCGTTGACTCTTTCTCGTAACCTCCGAAAACAATAAGAGTCAACGGCAGACCCCTTATCTTTCAATTTGAAGGTTTTATCAAATGGCTGACCAAAGGATACAGAGGAGCAAAAGAATAAGCGACAGTCGGAAATTTTCCGATGGTATTTGGGATGGGTATTGGCGCCACATCAACCAATGCGCCTGGGATAAGGTTAAACGGTTCAGTCCACGGTTTATATTTGAAAAAGCGTTACTACAAAGGAGGGCACAGCATGTATGATCATCTGTTTTCCGGCATTACCATTAAAGATCTGACCTTGAAAAACCGTCTTACCATGGCGCCCCTCTACCTGGGCTACGCCGAGGAAGGCGGTACGGTCAGCAACCAGTTGTTGGCGCATTACCGGCTCATGGCCAGTAGCGGCGTGGCCATGGTTGTGGTCGAAAATGCGACGGTGGATCATCCCGATGGTAGCGGATCCAACCGAACTCTTCGGGCTGACACCGATGAAAACCTTGACGGTTTGAAACAACTGGCCGCAACCATCAAACAAGAGGGCGCGCTGGCCTGCCTTCAGATCAACCACGCCGGCCGCTTCGCCCATGCGACTCAAGAGCCGCTGGCGCCATCCGGGGTGAAAACTTTCGGCCGAATACCCAGGACACTGGAACATGGGGAGATCGACCGTATCATTGAGAAGTATGCCGGCGCCGCGGCCAGAGTAAAAAGTGCGGGATTCGATATGGTGGAACTGCACGGCGGCACCGGTTATCTGTTGTCCCAGTTTCTCTCGCCAAGGACCAACCATCGCACCGATAAATACGGGGGTGTCCTGGAAAATCGCCGTCGATTCGCCCTGGCAGTGCTGGCACGGGTCAAAGAAACGGTGGATGCCTTTCCGGTGGGGTATCGGTTCCTGGCTGACGAATGGCTCCCCGACGGCTTTAAATTGGAGGAGTCACGTCAATTTGCTAAAAACCTGGACCAGGCGGGCATTGACTATATTTCGGTTATGGGTGGTACCTATGAATCCTTCTTTCTGCCTGAAATTGTTGAAAAGTCCAAACTGGAAGGCTACATGCTCAATCTGGCTGCAGAGATCCGCGGGGAAATCGATGTGCCGGTTATTGCCGCGGGCCGTTTCGCTACCGGCGCATTCTCGGATCAGGCCATCTCTCAAGGGAAGACCGACCTGATCGGTCTGGCACGTGTACTCTGGGCCGACCCGGAATGGCCGAAGAAGGTCCGCGATGGCAGAGAAGCAGACATCATCCATTGCAAACCGGATTGCCCTGATGGCGGTGCATGCATGCAGATGGTCATGAAAGGTCGCCCCGCAATTTGTGTGGAGTGGCCAAAGGAGAAGATGAAGGAATGGAAGGGAAAATTTGATTGAGAAAACATCCAGTTTTCCCTTGACACGAAACGACTTGACCCCCTAAATTTTATTCAAATGTCGGCGCAATGATGATATTCACTCGTCTATTTTGCGCACGGCCTTCTTCAGTTTTATTTGTTTCGATCGGTTTGTAAAAGGAATGGGCTGAGGCCTCTAAGTTTGAAGGGTCGAAACCCAGTTCATTCTGAAAATAGCGAATTACCGCGGCTGCCCGGGCAGCAGAAAGTTCCCAATTTGACGGAAATTTGTGTTGGTATTCCGGCAAAATGGGCTTGTTGTCTGTATGCCCTTCAACTCGGATTTTTTTTGACTTCACACTTCGTAAAATTTGCCCAACCTTTGTCAAAATTTCTTTCCCTTTTGGAGTAACAGTCGTCTTGCCTGATTGAAACAGGATGCGATTGACAAATATGACCGAGAGCTTTTCCTCTAGCTTACTAATGATCACTTCTTTATTTTCAATCTGCTCTTTAAGGCCATTGACAATAGAGGCATAGGTTGATTTCATCCGATCTATGTTTTCATTGAGCCGAACTTTTAACTTTCCTGTTTTCAATAGATTTTGTTGGAGTTTCACGATCTCAACGCGTTCTTTTTCAATTTGCTCCGTAAGAGACGCAATCTGGGTCTTTGCCCCTTCAAATTCACCTTGAATTTCACTCATTCCGGATTCTCGATTCTGAGCCTCTTTCATAAGTCCGGCAACAGCGGTCTCATGGGATGTTTTCTGTTCCATCAATTTCTTTTCAAGGGCGATCTTTAGTGCGGTCAGATCTGATAATTGCCCCCGGAGATCCTCGATCTCTCTTCCGCTTTTGGCATGTTTCTGTTTAAACGAAAGAAGTTGCGTTTTACCACCTTCATATTCTTTCTGTAGATCCCTGATCGTCGCATCTCGATCTTGAATTTCTTCACCAAGCTTAGCAGCAATGGCGCTGTAGGCTAACTTCAGCTGTTTAAGTTCGACTCCAAACTCATTTTTACCTTTTAGCAAACTTGAATGGACTGGACAGGGGACAGGCAAATTATTATTGACAGGCCCAAGTTAAACCGATAGGCTTGATCAGGGAAGATGCTTATTTTTGAGTGGTTTTGCGGGGAGGTACATCATGCCGAGAATAGCAAGAATGGTCGTAAAGGAAGAAGAGGCAGTCTATCACATCATTTCCCGCACAGCCCTTGGGGGCTACGTCTTGGGTGATGTGGAAAAGGATTTTTTGCTGCAACATATCAGGAAGTTGGCCAGGGTCTACTTCGCGGAGGTGTATGGATTCTGTATCATGGGCGACCATTTTCACCTCCTGGTTCGAATAGAGACCGGGAAGGAGAAATCCCGTGAGGAGATCAGGAGAAGGTTCAAAATCTATTATGGGGAAGAGACGAAACGAGACTTATCCGAAGATCGCATTCCCGTATTGTGGGAGAAATGGGGCAGCCTGTCGGAGTTTGTGAAGGAGATCAAACAGGGGTTTTCCCGGTTCTACAACCGGCGCCACCGCAGAAAAGGGTTCTTCTGGTCAGATCGGTTCAAAAGTGTAATTGTGGATAAAGGGGATACTCTTGTAAACTGCCTGGCCTATATCGACCTCAACCCCATCCGGGCCGGTATTGCGGAAAAACCAGAAGAATATCGGTGGTGTTCCCTGGGTTACCATGTCCAGAACAAGAACCTGGGCCGGTTTCTTTCCCTGGATTTCGGACTCAGAGAACCCACCCCAGTGAAACACGCTTCCCTGTCACAAGTGAATAGCACAGGACAGGCATTCAAGGGCGAAAAAGCGAGGCTTGCCCATTACAAGCGGTTTGTTTACGAAAAGGCAGGGCTTTTAAAAGCCGTGGATGACGGCTCCAAAGACCCTGGTTTGACCGACGTTGACCGGTTCCAGTCCCGGAACCGGTATTTCAGCGACAGCGGCATCATCGGACGAAAAGATTTTGTTTCAGGGGTTTACCAGGACTTCAAGGGAAATTTTTCATCCAAACACGAGAAACGTCCAAAGCGCGTTCAGGGATTGAACGGTATTTATTCCCTCAAACGACTCTCTGAAAACATTGAATAAAAGGAGCAGTTGGGGCATGAAAGAAAATAAGAAACTGATCCGCAACAGCACGGCGGAGTTTCTCATTTTCACCGGTCAGGCAGGTGAAAAAAGCATTGAGGCCCGGTATGAAGATGAAACCATCTGGCTGACTCAGAAGCTGATGGCGGCTTTGTTCGATGTTGATGTGAGAACCATAAGTGAGCACCTGAAAAACATCTTTCAAAATGAGGAATTGCAGGAAGGCTCAGTTATCCGGAAATTCCGGAATACTGCAACGGACGGGAAACGCTACCTGACACAGTTCTACAATCTGGATGCCATCATCTCGGTGGGCTACCGGGTTAATTCAGTAAGGGCCACCCAATTCCGTCAGTGGGCAACCCGGGTGCTTAGGGAATTTGCCATCAAGGGCTATGTGCTGGATAAAAAGCGCATGGAAAATGGCACCTTCCTGGGCGAAGACTACTACGAACGCCTGCTGGAGGAGATCCGGGAGATCCGGCTCAGCGAGCGGCGCTTTTACCAGAAGATCACCGACATCTATGCCACAAGCATTGATTATAACAAGGACGCACCAACTACAAAAGCGTTCTTTGCCAAGGTACAGAATAAGCTGCATTTCGCCATCCATGGGCACACCGCCGCCGAATTGATCATGCAGCGGGCAGACAGCGCCAAAACCAACATGGGGTTGATTAACTGGGAAACGGCGCCTGAGGGGAAAATCCTCAAATCCGATGTATCCATTGCCAAAAATTACCTGACAAAAGACGAACTGGCATCCCTGGGCCGCATCGTCAATGCCTATCTCGATCTGGCCGAGGATCGCGCCCACCGGAAAATCCCCATGACCATGGAGGACTGGGCGAAACGCCTGGACTTGTTTCTGGAGTTCGATGAGCGGAATATCCTGCAGGACAAAGGCAAAGTCGCGGCAGAGATCGCCAAGACCCATGCTGAAAGCGAGTTCGAGAAATACCGCATTGTTCAGGACCGGTTGTTTGAAAGTGACTTCGACAAAATGCTGAAGCAAATAGATCCCAATATGTCCGAAAATCAGTACGAATCCGCTGGCAAAGACGAGGCTCTATCATGAGCAACATCCAATGGGAATACGATCTGGTGGAGCGGCCTTTCTGCGAGCAGCTTCAAACCATGGGATGGGCATGGATTGAAGGGGACCTGGATGTGCCGGAATTGACGGAGAGATCCAGTTTCCGGGAGGTTATCCTGAAAGACCGACTGTCGGCGGCGCTTGCCAAAATCAACCTTCGGGATGGAAAACAATGGCTTGATGACGCACGCATTGCCAGGGCCATCCAGGATCTGGAACGGGCGCCCGGGCATCGACTGATGGAGGTCAATCGGGCCGCCACGAAACTGTTGCTCAAGAGGACCGTGGTGGATGGATTGCCGGACTGGCTGAACGGCAGGCCGCAACCGGTTCGATTCATCGACTTTGACTGTCCCCTAAACAACGACTTCCTGGTAATCAACCAGTTCAAGGTGGCGCTCACCAGCGGGCGGGGGCAACATTATCCCCGATGCCGTTTTGTTCGTTAACGGCATTCCGGTGGTGGTGGCCGAATTCAAGAGCCCTGCCATTGAAAATCCCATGAATCAGGCCGTCAACCAACTGCTCCGTTACTCCAACCAGCGCCGGGAAATTTTTCCAACGCTCTATGTGGACAACGAGGGCGTGGAGAAGCTGTTTCACACCAACCAAATCCTGATTGCCGGTGACTTTTTCGAGACAAGGGCCGCCACCGTCGGTGCGCCCCCGGAAGCCTATATGGAATGGGTGGATACCAGCCCCGTTCCCATGAGTGCGGTTGCCGAAGAGTTGGGCCTGATGTCATCGGCCGAAAAATTCAAAGATGCCGCACAGGAGCTCCTGACGGTCGGCTCGGAACAGTCTGAGCGCGTGGGCACACCTCTTTTTTTCCGAAAAACGGAACAGCGTCCGGAAACGTTGCGCAGTGACTTGGGGGTAACACTTCAAAGCCACCAGATTCTGACGGCGGGAATGCTCAGGCCCGCCCATCTGCTGGATCTGATTCGCAATTTCACCGTGTTCCAGCAGGTTGACGGCAAGACCCGGAAGATTGTTTCCCGTTATCAGCAGTTCCGCGCCATCCAGAAGACCGTGGTCAAACTCCAGGAAGGCCGAACCCGGTCCCAGGGTGCGAAGCGTGACGAACGGGGGGGCATTATCTGGCATACCCAGGGGTCCGGAAAAAGCCTCAGTATGGTGTTTTTGGTACGGAAAATGCGGACCCTGGAGCCGCTCAAGGGCTATAAAATCGTTGCGGTCACCGACCGCACGGACCTGGAAGAGCAGCTGAGGCAAACAGCGGAACTTTCCGGGGAAGCGGTTCGCCCCACCGACAGAGAAAAACGGGGAAAGGTAACGCCCACAGCGCTTACGCAACGCATCCTGGCCGATACAAGTCCGGACATTGTCTTTGCCATGCTGCAGAAATATCAGGACGTCAATTCCCGCACGGCGGCCGATGAAAAGGTCTCCATGACTATCATCCGGAAGGAAAAAAAGCCAGGTAAACACGAGCCGGTGGTTGAAAAGCAGGTAACCTTCCAAGAAAACATCCGGTTTGAAGAATTTCCGGTTCTGAACGAATCCGAAAAAATTCTGGTACTTGTGGATGAGGCACACCGTTCTCACACGCGGGCCCTGCACCGCAACCTGCGAAGAGCATTGCCCAATGCCGCCATTATCGGTTTCACGGGGACACCGATTCTGAGCCGGGAAAAGATCGAAACACGGGAGATCTTCGGAGATTTCATCGACAAATACCTGCTCCAGGATGCTGAACTGGATGGGGCCACGGTGCCCATCCTCTACGAGGGTCGCACCGCCGATGGCCTGGTTAAAGACGCGCCCAGCCTGGATCAACTCTTTGAAGACATGTTCAAAGACTATACGGAAGAGGAACTGGCCGTCATCAAGGGAAAATACGGCACGGAGGGGAATATCCTGGAAGCGCCCCTGATGATCGAGAAAAAAGCAAGGGACATTGATGCGTCACTATGCTGACGTGGTCTTGCCGGAAGGGTTGAAAGCCCAGGTGGTTGCCACCAGCAGGCGGGCGGCCGTCACCTATCAGGAAAAGCTGCTGGCGGCACGGGATGAACTGGTGGCTGACCTGGAAGCCGTTTCCGCGAAGAAGCTTTTACTGCCGGAGGAGGAGATCGCAAAGCTTGGGCCCCAAGAGCAATTTCTCCTCCGTGCTCATGGAAATCTTCCACTGATCCGTGCCCTTGAAGCAGCCGTGGTGATTTCCGGCGATCACAATGATCCCGAATCCTGGTGGGATTGGTCCAACAAAAAAAAACAAAAGGCGTGTACCCAACGATTCAAACGCAGGTTGGCGGCAACTGCCACGGACAAGACTGATCCTCTGGCCCTGATGGTGCTCAATAATATGCTGCTGACGGGTTTCGATGCGCCGGTGGAGCAGGTGATCTACCTGGATCGGAAAATTGACGGGCACGACCTTTTGCAGGCCATTGCCCGCGTGAACCGAATATGCGGCTCCAAAAAGTGCGGTCTTGTGGTGGATTACATTGGAATCGCCCGCCACCTGGATCAAGCCTTAAAAGAGTATGACGGTACGGACGTGGAAGGAAACCTGATCGATATCAGCGTTGAACTGCCGAAACTGATAGATCGCTGCAATCGGGCCGTCGCAGTATTCACGGATCGCGGCATAACAGACCTGTTTGCTCAGGTGGATGGGTGCGTCGCGCTGCTTGAAGACTTGAAAGCGCGGGCCGAGTTTATCAACAAGTTGAGAATGTTTTACGAAACGTTGGATATTCTGGAGCATCGCCCGGAAGTTCCCCCGGATGTATTTCGAAATGCCAAACTCCTAGGCTTCATCAATAAGGTCGCGGCGAATCTATATCGCGACCCGGCGCTCAACCTTCTTGGGGTGGCCGAGAAGGTGAAAGCGCTCATTGACGCCCATGTGTCTGCGCGTGGCGTCGATCCCAAGATTCCACCAACGGCCATAACAGCCGCCGAATTTGAAGAAGTGCTGAAAAAATTGTCCGGCAGCCGGGCGCGGGCATCGGAGATGCAGCACGCCGCCCGATACCATATTGTGGGATTCGGGAATCAAAACCCTGCGTTTGCGAGGAAAATGAGTGAAAAACTGGAAGAAATCCTGAAACGCTTCAAAGATGACTGGGATGCCTTGGAGCGTGAACTGAGGAGGTTCATCAACACGTTGCACCGGGGTGACCAAAATGATTTTCCCGGCCTTGACCCCCGTGTTCAAGTCCCCTTTGTTCGACTGGTTATCGAGGCCTGTTCAATGGCCGGCAAGATGGATGATGCCAAACGTCAGGAGGCCATCAAGGCAACGCTTGATATGGTAGAACGGATTCGGCAGGAAATTGCCATGGTGGGTTTCTGGAAGAATCGGGACATGAGAGAGTTGCTTACAAAACGGCTTGTGCGCGATCTGGATGCGTCCGGAGTGTGCCCTCCCGGAAAAGAGCGTGATGTGGCGCAACAGTTGGTTGCGCTGGCCAGGGAAAACCATTCAGCTTTGGTGGAAAAATGAAAGAAACGGTGACAGCAGGAAATCTCAAGTTTGAAATCCGCAGGAGTTCACGCCGGAAAAAACTGGGTTTGACCGTTGACCGTGGGGGTGAGCTGGTGGTTCATTCACCCGCGACGGCCGGCGAAAATGAACTTCGGCAGTGGATCGACAAAAAGCTCCTATGGGTTCATCAGAAGCTGCTCCTGAAAGAAAACCACCAGGGACCAACCGAACCGTTGGAAATCGTAGGCGGAGAAAGGATCGCTTATCTCGGAAACAATTATCGGCTGAAAATCGTAGAAATGCAGGATGAGCCGTTATGGTTTGACGGGGAATGGTCCTGTCTGCGAAAAATAAACCAGGATCAGGCGCCGCGGCATTTTCAGAAATGGTATCAGGACAAAGGAGGCCAGTGGCTGACGAACCGGTTAAAATACTGGGAACCCAGATCCGGCGGGGCGCCTTCCGGGATTTCCATTGGGGATCTCGGATTTCGATGGGGTTCATGCGGAAGAAACGGTGTGCTTCATTTCAACTGGCGGCTACTCCAACTTCCGGTGCGGCTGATCGACTATGTTATCGCCCATGAGTTCAGCCATCTCCACGAGCGCAATCACACCCGCGAGTTCTGGCGCGTCCTTGACCGTATTCTGCCTGATTGGCGAGAACGGAAAAGTGGCCTCGGTATGGCAAGGCCCTAAATGGTCTGGCCAACGAGCCATAACAACGAAACTTAAGGAACGTCGGGGTTACGTCGTCAATGTGAATTGCCGAAGAGCTCCATTTTCGTAACGGCCGATTCGCGATGGTGATGATGGGGTAAGTCTTTACCCTCCATGTCGTGGAGACTTCAGGGTGGGGGTTTGCTCTTAATACACCAAAAAACCTAAAAATTATGCAGTTACCCCTTCCCGGTTTTCGATCTTACCAGCAAAGAACCTCACGAACTCTAAGTGGACTGCTTGAAGACAGCCAAAAAAAATACTCATCGATTACTTCAAAAATCTTGTTGATGGAAACGACGCTGCAAAACAAGCCTTGCTCAATACAAATAAAGCGGTATTGGAAAGGCCAAAGAGAGGGTATTACAGAATTACAGTGTGGCATGGCTCTAACGGACCGATCTATTACCGGAATGGGGAAGACTGCGCGAGGCTCCAGCATAGGCTTGTCTGGAATATGGAGTAAAAAAGGAGACACACTCATGAAAAGAATGCTAACATGGATGAACAGGATAAACGGGATTAGCCCACATCCCCTTTATTGTATCCATGTTCATTAGAAAGAGAATGTGATTTGATTAAGAACTGTTGAGGATTTGAAATTGAAAAAAACGAAAAAGCGGCCATTGAAGAAGCGACGCGAATTCTCAAGGAACGGTTCCCGGTGAAGGAGGTTAGTCTCTTCGGTTCAAAGGCGCGGGGCGACAGCGACCGGGAATCGGATATTGATTTGCTCCTGTTGACCACAAATCCATCCTTGTAGGCTATTGGATGGAAAAGGCACATGAATCTCTGGCGGCCGGCCGCAGCGAATACAGATCCGGGAGACTTACAACAGCCGTTAGGAATCTCTATTATGCCTGTTTCTATTCCCTGACCGCTTTGTTATTAGAAAAAGGCCGTTCTTTTAAGAAGCATACCGGGGTAAAGGCCGCGCTGCATAAAAACCTCATTAAGGAACGCGGACCGCAAGATTGCCCAAATGAACCAGATGGACTTACGGATGAAGTCCCCGCGTATCCAAATGCACTCTTGTTGCCGCGATCCTGGTGAATTATCTGTCGGAAAGGGTCGGAGTTCAGTCGGCGGAAAGAAGCCTTTGTGCTATAGCACAGGCTTTTGATAGGGTTTTTTTGTCAAGGGTGCCGATTTTTTTCACCAATCGTTTTTTGTCCAGGCTTCTTAATTGATCCACCATTATCTTAGAGTCCTTGTCCAGCCCGGTTGTATGACGGGGGATGAATAGCTCAAATGGGTATACTTTGCGGGTTGTTGAGGTTATGGGGGCAATAATTAACCTGGGAGAGTTCTGATTCATGGCATTTATTGAAATGATTAGGCCTGGTCTGGTTTTGCCGATTTCGGTATGCAGGATCGGGTCTAAATTGATAAGGAATATATCTCCCTGATCCATTTAATCCCACCCCTCTACATCCAGGGATTCCCATGCTCTAATTGTGGTCTGACGTTCTTTCTCCCTTGCAGCCTCCGCAAATGCCAGACTCAATGCCTTTTCCTCATTTTTCCGTATGTTTTTCATGACTTCTTTTTTTAGTAACTCATTGATAAATATGCTTTTCTGGCGATTCGGAACCAATTCGCCGAACCTTTCCCATGTTTCGCGCTCAAGGGTTAAATTTACCCTGATTTGTGCCATACGTGCCTCCTCTCTTCATTTGCGCTACTTACTGTCTGTATAGTAATACAGCAAGCTTAGGAGGTCAATTAAAAATCCTTGCAGGTGGGGCAGGCAGGCGCACACGGAGGGGCTCGGGATTCTACAATAATTTTGTTCCCGGTGATGGCGGCTTACACCCAGCAGGCCTGCAAACGCAGCCTGCGATAATTCCAATTTTCCCGTATGATCTTTGGGGGAGAAGGTTCTTCTAAAGCGTGTGTTCTCAGCTTTTTCTACTCGTGAAGATTCATGCCTGAACTGTTGTGCCTTGTACGAATCTGAAAAAAATGTTGTGTTGGAAAATATTTCTTGACACAACATTTTTCTTTTGCAATATTCGGCATCCTTCATCCATAAGTTTACACTTTTCCCGGAAATGGGGTATGTTTTCTGGTTGAAAATCGAACGTCGAATCTGAAAATCGGATGCTGAAACTGGAAAT
>Ga0075112_1000542_pt1 | contig 16137 bp, 19 predicted proteins | sample AntAceMetag02UKF_FD_69783 | JGI IMG/M metagenome (GOLD analysis project Ga0075112, IMG submission 69783) | Saline lake microbial communities from Ace Lake, Antarctica - Antarctic Ace Lake Metagenome 02UKF | ecosystem: Environmental > Aquatic > Non-marine Saline and Alkaline > Saline | place... | reverse complement strand
TGCATGACTTTTCCCTTTACTTGGGGTTTCACTTTTTGATGCTAACCCATTGTAAACGTAAATGACCGATTTCATACGGCTAATAGCTAACGGCTAACCGCTAATTGCATCTTTTAGGTATTATATTAGAGATGGATAAATACATGTTGGCATGTTTTGTGCTTCAATCATTCATCAGAAAAGGAAAACACGTAGTTCCGAACGGTTTCCCAAAATGTCAACCCAAAAAAAGGAGATTACATCAGATGAAAAAATTCAGCATACTTGCAGCATTTCTACTTGTTGTCGTTACGGTGACATTTGCCACAGCAGGCCCCGGACGTAAAGGATTTGATGGAAGCGGACATGCGAATCCCGCTGTGATGGAGGCTTTAGACCTGACAAATGAACAGATGGAAAAAATTCAAACACTTCATGAATCGGCCAAGGAAAAAACTATACCTGTCAAGGTCCAGTTGCTTATGAAACGGGCGGAAATGAAACTCCTGTGGACGCAGCCTATACTTGATGCCGTAAAAATTAAGGCCACTCAGAAAGAAATTCAGGTTTTAAGAAGCCAGATCAGGGAAATAAAGACTGATATGCGGATTGCCTTTCGAAACCTCTTGACTCCTGAACAGACTGCACAATTTCTCGTTATGAGCTGTAGCAAAGGCGATAAGCGTGAAAGGGGTGACCGTAAAAATATGGGTAAAAGAAAAGACTGCAGAGAGTGGGTAGGTAACGGAGGCAGGTGCCCGGGATACGGGAAATAAGAGCTTCGCTTATCACCTAAAAACTGCATTTAGTGGTTAGTGGTTACATAGCCACACAATGTCAGGTTCTTACGATGCAATAGGTAAGCATCGAAAAGTGAAATCCCAAATAAAGGAAAAAGTCATGCAAATGATTGGGATTGGGCCCTTCTTGCCGCCTTCCAAAAAAGGGGTGTGGCTGAAGGGCTATTCACGTTCATGGGGACAAAGACTCTATATCCCGCCCGGGTGAAATGAAAAATCCTGAACCCTCAGGCGCTACAGCATAGTCGACGGTAATGGGCTGAAACCGGCTCAGCAATTCCTGGCTAATAACGTATCGGATCCCTTCTATTTCAAATGTTTTATCATCCTGCCTGATGGAATCGAACAGTATCCCGAGACGGGAAGCCGTACAGCCTCCGGCCATCATAATCCGTATGGGTGAGGGGGTCTTTTCCTGGCCGGCGATCTCTCTGATCCTTTTTCTTGCCGACGTGGTTATTTCGAACATGGATTTTCATTGAGGCATCTCTGAAGGGCTGATTTCAGGCGCGCCCGCATTTCTGAAGGAACTTTTTCTTTCCCTGTTTCCCTGCACAGCTGAATCGTTTTTTTGAGAGAATCAGCACAATGACGACATTCCGGGCATTCTTTCAAGTGTGCCTCAATTTCATGGCAGACGTTCACGCCCAGTTCTCCATCAAGATATTCGGATATTTTATCGAAATAGTATTTACATTCTTTCATTGGACAGCCTCCCCTTCCTTGAATTTTTCGGATATTTTTTCCCGTAGGAAGAGTCTCGCACGGTGCAGACGTGTCTTTACTGCCTGGGTTGATATTCCCAGGATTTCAGATGTTTCCTTGGTATTAAAACCCTCTATGTCTCTGAGGTTGAATACGAAACGATATTTGGGTGGGAGCGAGAGTATTGATGTGTTTATGATCTGTTTCAACTCATTTCGCTCTAATTGTTCTGAAGGGTTATTGGACAGATCGGGGATCTCATAGTTGCTGGTCAAGCCATCCTTCGTGACAAAGGAGTCCAGGGAAAGTTCTCTATCAGGTTCAAATTTCTTTTTCCGGCGTTTTCTGTAGCAGACCCTTGCGGCAATTTTGAAGAGCCAGTTCCGCAGTTTCGTCTCCTCCCTGAAATCCTTCAGATATCTGAAGGCATTCAGGAACGTTTCCTGGACGATGTCTTCCGCATCCTGGAGGTGACCGCACATCTTGAGGCCAAAGGTGAAGATCTGGTCTTCGTACCGTTCTACAATTTTTTCCATGGCATCCATGGACCCGGCTTTGAACTGGCTGATCAGGAGATGGTCTGTGTCGTCTGTTGCCAATGTACTCATGATTTTATCTTCTTCAGTGAATGAATTGGTTTGCATATCTTGTTATGAGAAAAGATATTCTTTCATGGACAAGAGATCAAGTCTTTTCCGCCGGCTGTTTCCGCAGTGGTTGCCTTGAAAGGGGGATTGTTGTAAGATAGTCGTTAACGAGATTCTACTATAATATCCGGTTGGGGAATGGAACCGCCCAACTTGTTGATCACCCACCCAGGTTCGTAGTTGAATGGCAGGAGTTCTCATGATTGACCAGGTGTCGGAGATTATCTCTAATAGGAAAGTGGCTGAAAACACCTTTCTTATGGCTCTGGATTCTCCGGAGATTGCTTCCAGCGCAATTCCAGGGCAGTTTGTGATGGTCCGGGTGGGAAATGGACTGGATCCTCTTTTACGACGTCCTTTTTCCCTGTGTGGAATTGACGGGGACGGTCTGATTTTTTGCCTTTATCGGATTGTGGGAAGAGGTACTTCTATTCTGAGCCGCATGAACACAGGGGAGACCCTGTCCGTGCTCGGGCCACTTGGGAAGGGATTCCCGGCTCCGGAAAAACAGGAACACGCCTTGCTGGTTGCAGGAGGTATGGGAATAGCCCCGCTGATTTTTCTATCTGAGAAAATTAAGTCTGCCTTATCCGGTTTTTTTGCGGGATACGGTTCATCGCGTGACCTGGTCCAGTTTGCTGATCTGAACCTCGGTGATTCCAAAATTTCCATTGCTACGGAAGATGGAAGTGCAGGACATAAAGGCCTGGTGACGGATCTGTTGGAAGCCGGACTGGTTCAGCTTCCTGAGGGTATGTCAAAAGTATACGCCTGCGGGCCATTGCCCATGCTCAAGGCTGTTTCCGCTATCACGGCTGGGAAAAATGTCCCGTGCCAAGTGTCGCTGGAAGCTTCCATGGCCTGCGGATTGGGAGCGTGCCAGGGCTGCGCTGTAAAGGTTGGGCTCGATGGCGGTACAGAGTATGGGCATGTGTGCCAGGATGGACCGGTATTTGACGCCAATGTTGTGGACTGGGAGGCTCTGTAGAGATGGATTATCCTGATTTGCGAACTAAAGTCGGTCCCCTTCTGTTGAAGAATCCCGTTATTACTGCTTCAGGAACGTACGGGTACGGGCGGGAGTATTCCTCCATTGTTGATCTCAACCAGCTTGGCGGGATTGTTGTCAAGGGAATTTCTCTCAAACCGCGTGCGGGCAATCCGCCTCCGAGAATCGTGGAAACGCCATGTGGGATGCTTAACGCCATCGGTCTTGCAAATGTGGGGGTCGACCACTTTCTGGAGCAGAAGCTTCCGTGGTTAAGAAAACTTGATACTGCAGTCATCGCAAATATCTATGGGCACAGCATTGAAGAATACGGCCTTCTCGCGGAAAAATTAAAGGGTGTTCAAGGGATTTCGGCTATTGAAGTGAATATTTCATGCCCCAATGTGGCACGTGGGGGCATGGCCTTCGGTACGGATCCCGGAGTTGCTGCGCAGGTAACGGAAGCGGTAAAGAAAAACACGGATAAACCGACTATTGTAAAACTTTCTCCAAATGTAACGGATATCCGCGAAATTGCACGGGCGGTGGAGTTAGCGGGAGCGGATGTACTGTCCCTTACGAATACCCTCACAGGCATGGCCATAGACATTGAAAAGAAAAAACCCCAACTGGCAAATATTTCCGGAGGGTTGTCAGGACCGGCCATCAGACCTGTCGCCCTGTTTATGGTTTACCAGGTGGTTCGGTCCGTTCGCATACCGGTTATAGGTATGGGTGGAATTATGAATGAAAGGGACGCCCTTGAATTTCTGATTGCGGGGGCAAAGGCCGTTCAAGTGGGAACGGCTAATTTTGTCGATCCTCGGGCACCGATCCGTATTATCGAAGGACTGTTGAAATATTGCAGGGAGAACGATATTGATAGTATAGAAGAGATCATGGGCAGTTTGCGTACTTAAACCATAATCCCTAAAAGCTGCAATTAGCGCTTAGCCGTTAGCTCTTAGCCCTACAATATAAATTGTTTACGGAGAAACAGCTCAGCATCAAAAGTGAATGCTGCAATACCGTAAAAACTGATATAAATAATTTACATCATTAAGCTAACGGCTAATTGCTTAAAAGCTAATTGCTGCTTTTAGGTAATTTGAAAAGGAGAGGGTTGAGATGAAATCGGAACGATATTTCAAGATGGCATTTTCTCTTTTTTTAGGCATGCTTTGGATCTCATTTTCCGGTATTGCCCTGTGCGGGGAGCCGACGTCGGGGAAAATATTTCAATTGAGCGACAAAGATAGAGAGGCGCTCAAGATTTTAGGGGAAGGTGTGGTGGGAAAAGCCGTGCCTGCCGGACCTGTGGCCAGCATTAAGGACCTGATGCCGTTGATGAACGGGGATTGGGTGTACAGAATCACTGCCGGCAAAAACCGGGGAGGCGAGCAGACTGATTCCATTGGAAAGTCTAAAAACGCCCAGGCAAACAAGCCCTGGCGCAGGATGGTAGGAAAAAAATATATCGAATACTTCAGGGCGAAAAAAGATGGCAAACTTATACAGATCAGTGAGGCGGATTTAACGGAAGATGTGATTACCCACTACGATCCTCCTGTTATGATTATGCATGACGGGTTGAGACCGGGGGAGACTATAGACCAGGAGGTAAAGATTACCGTATATGACCTGGATGATCCCACCGACGAAAAATACAGTGGTAAACTGCACGTGACCCATTCCTATGTGGGCGCATTCGAGATTTCTGTTCCGGCTGGAAAATATGAGACGGTGCTGCTCAAATCGACCTTCGTGGGAAAAGTGGGTCCTGCTTCGGTAAAGGATTTCGGGTATGTGTTTTTTGCAAAAGATTACGGTGTGGTGGCTTCTGTAGAGCGCATGCATGTGGGGGCCTTTCTCTTCTATAACAAGACCACACGGACGCCCAAGGTTCTGTTGCGGAAAAGCCCGTGAAGCTTGTTTGCATGCATCACGTATATCTTTTCAGCTGAAAAAGTTTTTTGTACTGGGATGCCACAATGTGATAAAATTTGTCCTGGGGAACGTAGATATAGGGCACGTCTTCCTGCCGCCTGTATAGGAAATGGGAGAGGATCATCCTGTTTACGGCACGGTGGCCGATTATCATGATATTATTTGAGTTATTGCTCAGATAAAGTACTTTTTTTATTCCCCTGTTAACCCTTTCTTTCATGGAAATATACCCCTCTCCGCCGGGATAAATGTAATTGTATTTATCCTCTTTTCTTGTCAGGGATATGTGGGGCATCTTCTCCCTGATCTCTTCATAAGTCATGCATTCACATTCTCCGCTGTTGATTTCATTGAACTCTTCGATGGGAATAATGGTGCACTTTTCCTGCAGGATTTTGATGGGTACAGCGGTCTGAATGGTCCTTTTTTTTTCACTGGTAAATATGACGGGCAGCTTTCTTTTTTCGAAATATTTTGCCAGGGCTCTTGCTTGTTTTTTTCCGTTTTCCGTGAGGACGCTATCCCCTCCAATCCTGTTTTCCAGGTTGAAATATGTCTCTCCGTGGCGGATGATGTAGAGGTTTTTGACCGTATCGGTTACAAGAAAATCCCGGATCCTGTCATAGTACGGTATTTCGTCCTCGAATCCATCTTCCTGTATTCTGTTGTTGAGCGAATCCATCTTCACGAAGTTCCGTTCGTTTTCAATGGATGTGTAAATGGATTGGTAATAAGAAATCCTTTCTGTGAAGCTCCGGATAGCCGATTCGCGTGTCAGGTGGGCGAATTCAGGAAGGGAAATTTTTCTCTGGATGCTGGCCCTTAATATTTTTGCGTCCTCATTGATGCACTCGATGAACAGGACCGGGTAATCGGTCAATATGGCAATAATTTTCCGACGTCTTTCAGTGCTCACATTCGTGGCGTCCAAGATCGCCGTTTCACCGGTTCTGCCAAGGTAATTTTGCGCCCGCTTCAAATTCATGACGGCAATTTTCTCTCTGAGGACCACGCCTTCCTTGTATTCCGGATCATAAAAATCGGCATAGGAGGTGTCTTTGCGGGATAATTTTCTCCTCAGATCACCGTTGTTGAATATCCTTGTTTTGATGCCGTCTTTGATCAGATGTTCCTTGAGTTTGGTGGCAATGGTGGATTTTCCGCGTGCGGGTAGTCCCACCATGACAATATAGAGTTTTTTCTTTTCCATGGGTTCGTTTCTGTGGCTCCATTCCATGATGACAGGCAGGTAAGCGAGCTTGCGAGACTCCGGGTAAGCGAGCTTGCGAGACTCCGGGTAGGCCTGGATTTGAGCGCCTTAAAAGAAGAGTCCCAGTGGTTCGATTATCCTTGAACTTTCCCTCAAAGCGTTTATAATAATTGTGAAATATGTGCAAGACAATAGTTCCTTTAACGGAGCGGTGAACGATAGGGGAGCGTGTTTAACATTTTGAATGTATTCTGGAAAATAATCTTGTTGTGATAAGGAGAAAAAAATGGCTCAAGCTTCCGTAACGAGATCCAGGTCTGAAATCCTGGTGAATGAATTTGTCAGAAGTGTCTACAACTGGATGGCGGTTGGCCTTTGCCTGACAGGGTTCGTAGCTTATTATGTGTCAAGTAGTGAAGCGATGATGCGGTTCATATTCGGAAATTCTATCGTTTTTATTGTCCTCATTCTCGCTGAACTGGGCCTGGTGTTTTCCATCTCGGGTATGATTAACAAGATGAGCGCCAGTACGGCGACATCCCTTTTTGTGCTGTATTCGGCATTGAATGGGGTTACGCTTTCCTTTATTTTTCTGGCCTACACCAGTACTTCCATTGCCAGCACCTTTTTTATCTGCGGGGGTACATTTGTGGCTTGCAGTATCTACGGGTGGACCACCAAAAAGGATCTCACTTCCATCGGTGGTTTCCTGACCATGGGACTAATTGGCATTATCATCGCCTCCCTTGTGAATATGTTCATCAGAAGCAGTGCCATGAACATGATCATAAGTTATATCGGGGTTATTGTCTTCGTTGGCCTGACGGCATATGATACGCAGAAATTGAAGAATATGGCGATGACCCAGCCCGCAGGGGCGGATGGTTCGGTTGTGAGGAAAGGGGCTATTCTCGGGGCTCTTTCCCTTTATCTTGATTTTATCAATCTTTTTCTGATGCTGCTCAGGATTTTCGGCCAGGGTCGAGATTAGGCTCCGAGCAAAGTGTGGAAGAACGGTATTTAAAAGCCCCTGGCAGAAGCTGTTGTCCAGGGTTTTTTTTTCGAACGGTTCTCGTCCATGAAAGAACCCACCTATGGGAAACTTTGGGCCTGTTTCTAACGTTGCCATTAAAGGTGCTTTACAATAAGGTGCTTTACAATTGTGAGAGCTTCCGGAAAAATTTTCGTCATAGGCGACATTCACGGCTGCCTTGGCATGCTCAACAGGTTGCTGGAAAAAATTCCCTGGCGGCCCGGGCGGGACGAACTTGTTTTTCTCGGCGATTATATTGATCGTGGGGAAGATCCCAAGGGGGTTGTTGACCTGATCTTGGATCTTCAGAAAAGTTTCCCCCTTATACACTGCTTGAAGGGGAATCACGAGAGCATGCTTCTTGATTATCTTCTTGGCGTGGACCGGGCTCGGTACCTCGCAAATCATGGGCATATTACTCTGAGAAGCTATTCCGTTGATTTGGAAAATCCTGCCATGGAAAACTTCCCGGAACATATGGATTTTTTTCGCTCCCTGAAGCCTCTCATAGAAGTAGACGATTACTATTTCGTGCACGCAGGTTTTCGACCCGGGACGGCTATACATGACCAGTCTGAGGAAGACCTGTTCTGGATCAGGGAGCCTTTTCTCTCAACCCCCTACGATTTTGGGAGAAAGGTGATTTTTGGACATACTCCTTTTATGGAGCCCCTGGTTGCGAAAAACAAGATCGGGATTGACACAGGGGCTGTTTTCGGAAACAAACTCACCTGTATTGAGTTGCCGGATGAGCGATTTTATTCGGTCAAGGCTTAGGGCCAATACCGTGAATGAATTCTATTTACCTTTGTTTGTCAGGCATTTGCGCGTTACTCGACTTTGCTCTCTTATAGACCTTTTTCAGGTGTCAGGTTTCGGGTGTCAGGAAAAAACTTGTTGTCATTCGATTGATTCAACATAGAATCATAGAGTTATGCTGCTTGAAATCACATTTCTGGAATATTGGACCCGGAGCCCTGACACCCGACACCTGGCACCTCGTCGAGGACAGGATCTCGAAATCCTTCACCGGAAAGCTGCATGAATACCATTCATTCATGGGTATTGGGCTTAGGGCCTTTGCCGCCGCTTATAAACTCTTCGGCGATTTCCACATCCGTCTTGCTGCCGATGTAGAGAGGCACTCTCTGATGAAGGTGTTCCGGTTCCATGTCTAAAATAGGACCTTCCCCGTTACTGGCATAACCCCCTGCTTCCTTGACGACCAGGGCGAGAGGGTTTGCCTCTACCATGAGGCGAAGCTTGCCCGCGGGTTTTTTGGGATCTTTGTTATCGGCCGGGTACATGAAAAGCCCGCCCTTGAGGAGGTTCCTGTGAAAATCTGCGACCAGACTTCCCACATAGCGGGCCGTATATGGTCGTCCCGTGGGCTTGTCCTTGTCCTTGAAATAGGCCATCATTGCCCTTGTCTTGTCATCCCAATACTGGGTATTACCCTCGTTCACACTATAGGTCTTTCCTCTTTCAGGGATACGTATGTTTTCGTGGGAAAGGAGAAATTCCCCGACACTGGGGTACAGAGTGAAACCATGTACTCCGGTGCCGTTTCCGGTAGTGTAAACCATCATGGTGCTTGAACCATAGATAAAATATCCTGCAGCCACCTGATTCATCCCCGGTTGAAGGACATCGTTGAGTAACATATCCACGTCCGTCTCATCGCTTTTTTTCTTGTAGATCCCGAAGATGGTTCCGATGCTCACATTCACATCGATGTTGGATGATCCGTCGAGGGGATCAAAAACGAGAATATAGTTCCCTTTGGGATATCTGGATGGGATTTCAATCAAGTCTGCATTTTCTTCCGACCCCATGCAGCATAACTCCCCGATATGTTGCATACGCTCGATGATGACATTATTGGAGAATATGTCAAGTTTCTGCACTTGCTCATCCTGGACGTTTGTCCTGCCTGTTGATCCTAAAATATCGGCAAGCCCCGCCTTGTTTACCTCTCTTGATATGACCTTGGCCGCTACAATCAGTTCATTGAGCAGGGTGGTAAACGCTCCAGTTGCTCCAGGATTTTCCCTCTGTTGGGCTAAAATATGCTGTGTGACCGTAATCCCTACACCTTTTCGATCCATTAATCCTCCCTCCTGTATTAGTATTTGATGAGAGAATCCCAAAATTCAGGATCTTCATCTTTCCAGTTTGGTCCGAACCGCCTGTCGCAAAATCCGCTCAGCCTTTCATACCATTTACTCCATACATTTTTATTCTTGTCCAAGGCGTCAAAAATGTCCGCAAGATATACGTCGATTTTACTCATTTCGTCCTTGGGAACATAGTAGGAGGCGCCGCCCTCAAAAGATTTTTTGAGGTTTTCCTGTGAAAGGGCGTGCGCAGTGAGCATGAGTGCGGGAATTCCCTTCTTGTTCGCCAGTTCAAGAAGTTCATAGCCTCGGACCCCCATGATGTCGAGAATGGCTGCGTTGTAAGGGATTGAATCAAGAAGGGTTTTCCCTTCTTCATAGTTCAATGCGGTATCGATTCTGCACATTTCCAGTTGTTCGACCAGAAAATCAAGGATATCCTGTTCATCGTCTACGATCAGTATCCGTTTCCCTCGCAGGATTTTTTCAGGGATCATTTTCACCTCCCAGAGCAAGATTTTTACTGTTAGAACAAATTATTGTATTCGCGTTCCTCACATTTGGAATTCATCCTCTAAGGCCCGGCAATATTGGCTACATTTTTCTTATATTCAAGTCTGTATATTTCGGCCAGGGTCAGGAATGTGGTAATGATTAGTGGTCCGTATATAAGCCCGAGGATGCCGAAAAGTTTTATTCCCCCGATGATTCCGAAAAAAACAAGGAGTGAGTTCATCTGCGACCCTTGGCTGATCAATTTCGGCCTGATCAGGTTTTCCGTTATCAGGCTGTAGAAAAGATTGTATGCCAGGTAGCCTATGGCAGTCCCTGCATTGCCATGAAGCAATATCAGCCCCGTGGCCGGGACAAACACGGAGGCCGATCCGATGATGGGAATGAAAGTCATCAGGGCAATGATAGTCCCCCAGAGAAAAGGGGATCCTAAATCAAAGAAGAAAAAACCAAGACCGCCCAACACCCCCTGGATAATGGCGGAACACCCACTTCCCAGAATAATGGCCTTCCCCATGTCCTGGAATTTTGCGGTCACTTTTTCAAGTTGGGCTTTTGGAATAGGGATGAGCTGAATCAGGTACTCTTTCAGTTGATCCCCCTCACGGAACAGATAGTACAGGGTTAGCATCATGAGGAAAAAGCTGACGATGAGATTGAAAAGGTTAGAGGCAATGGACGTAAGTTGGTTGTACAGAAAAAGACCGAGCCTTTTTCCGATGGTTTTGACAAGTTCTTCTATGGCGTCAGGCGTTATTTTGAGGCCCGTAAGAAGACTGATCTTTTTGAGCCGCCCATTCCATACCGGATCGTCCTCAATTATCTGTTGGAGCTTTGTCACGGAAACATTGCTGCTCGTCCGTTTGTAAAGGTCGAATGCTTCATTGGTAAGTGTTCCCACAAACCAACTGACGGGGACTACCAGGAAAAGGAATATTAGCAGGATGACGGTGAGAGAAGCTATCAGTTCCCGCCCTCGATAAAGCCTCTTCAGCCAGGCATACATGGGATAAAATACGCTCGAAATGAGGATGGCCAGCACGATTGCGGAGGCGTAGGGCCAGAAAAGTGTGATGATCAGGACCAGGCTCAGAAGAAGGAAAACGAGAAAGAGATTGGCTCCGTGCTGTTTATCCATATTCATCCTCTTTCCAAAAGACTATCGGGAGGTATGTGTTAATCAAGACCGGCTGGGCATCCTTCATTTAAGCCAAAAAGTAGTTTATACTTTCGTGATTTCATGTTTTCGCAGAGAAATTGGAAACTTGAAATTGGAAATTGGGAAAGAACCAGGCCCGATGTGCTGCCAAATTTCGAATTTCCACTTTCAGTGTCCGATTATTCATTTCGACTTCCGACTTTCAACCAGAAAATGCAACCTCATTTCGGGAAAAAGTGCAAACTTCATAATGCCTCTATTTTCGCTCCTTTCTCCACTTCCTTTTCTGTAAGGGTGTACAGGGCATCAAGCATGGCCATTTGAAAAGATCCCGGACCGGTGGCTGTGGCGGCGGCTTTTTCGCCTGCGAGACCAAGGTACGAAAGGGCCGTTGTTGCTGCATGGGCCGCATTTTTATCAACAGCCAAGAAGGCGCCGACAAGGGCCGAGGCTGTACAGCCGGTGCCTGTCACCGCGCTCATGAGTTCATGTCCGTTTGAAACTCTGTAAACCCGGTTCCCATCAGTGATAAGATCAATCTTCCCTGTTATTGCCAGAGTCAAACCGAGCTTGTCCGCCAATCCGGCGGCAATTTCGGAAACATCTTCTACACTGTGAACCGAGTCCACCCCTTTTGTTCCGGATTTCGATTCAGCTAGAGAAAGCACTTCGGAAGCGTTTCCACGAATGACCGAGACGGAGACCTCTTCAAGGATTCGTTTCGCCGATCCGGTACGGAGCTTTGTAGCGCCTGAACCCACCGGGTCGAGGACTACCGGTATATCGATCTGGTTGGCTTTTCTCCCGGCTACCAGCATGGCATCAATCCAGGCAGGGGTGAGGGTTCCTATGTTGAGCACGAGCGCGCCTGCCATCGAAACCATCTCCTCTACTTCCTCTACGGCATGAGCCATCACGGGGGAGGCTCCACAGGAAAGGAGGGCGTTGGCAGTATAGTTCATGACAACATAGTTCGTGATATTATGGATTAACGGTCTTGTTGCCCGCAGTTTTTGCAGGTTAAGGGCCGCTTTTAAAGCGAGGGATACGTTGGACATGAAAAACTCCTTATTTTGCGAAATGATCCCATCCCAAGGGATCCAAAGGGCGTCTGGTTCCATCTGGCTGCAGCAGTTCTATGGTGTTCGGGTTTGAGGTGATGGTCCCTATTTGTTTTACTGATGTGCTCCCTGAACGAGAGATCAGGGTGCAAACGGTTTCTGCGTGTTTGGGGGCACAGGTAATGAGAAGCTCGTAATCATCACTGTCCGACAGCACGAAATCCAGCGGGTCGCATCCCATTATGAATGCCGTCTGCTGCAGGGTAGCACTTACAGGCAGCTCTTCCTGAACCAGTAACGCTCCAACCCCGCTTTCCATACAGATATGTCCAAGGTCTCCGAGGAGGCCGTCACTGGTATCTATCATCGCCGTGGCAAGACCCGATTGGGCTATCCTTGCCCCTTCCAGGGCGCGGTGCGAAGGTCGATTGTATGCCTGTACAAGGGGGTGGTTATCCAGATTTTCATCTTCCGGAGATTGCTTTAAAAGCCTCAGCCCTGCGGCGGATTGTCCAGGAAATCCCGTGACGAGAATGGTGTCCCCTGTTTTTGCGGTGGTTCGTCTGAGCATTTTGCCTGTTTCCACTTCGCCAATCACGGTAATGTCTATGAATACAGGGCCTTCGGAGCGGGTTAGATTCCCCCCAATGATGGTGGCGCAAAATGGATTGAGTTCTGCAACGAACCCTCTGTACATTTCCAGTATGTTGGAGACAAAAGTTTCTTTTTTCAAGCCCAGCGATACGAGCGCGTAGAGAGGGCGTCCCCCCATGGCGCCCACATCACTGATGTTCAAGGTCATGGCCCGGCGTCCCAGGTGAAAAGGTGAAATCCGGTCCGGCAGAAAATGCCTTCCTTCCACCATGCAGTCACAGGTCAACAGAATTTCATACCCCGGTCGAGGCTTAAAAGCGGCACAATCATCTCCTATGCCTACAGTGCCTATCGGTGTGGCGGCGCCTTCTTTCAACAGGGCCTGGTCGATTCTGTTTATGAGCTCAAATTCGCCGATATCTCCAACTGTTTCGTCCATGTCTTCCCAATAATCTCTGAACGAAAGCCTCAAGATTAAAAGGACTGGAGGATTTCATTCAATACAATGGTAGATGCTTTTGGATCCGTTTTGCAGCAGACCGACGAGATGACTGCGACCCCCTGAGCGCCTGCCCTCATCACATCAGCCGCATTTGTTTCGTCCACACCACCGATGGCAATGACCGGCAACGGAATCTTTTCAACAATGTTTCTGAGGAGATCAAGCCCACCTGCAGGACCGGCATCCATCTTTGAACTCGTGGTATAGACAGGCCCGACTCCCACGTAATCTGCACCGCCGGTAAGGCAGATCATTGCCTCGTCCAGGTTTCCTGCGGACCCGCCGATAATTTTATCATCCCCGAGAAGCTTTCGAGCCAACGACAGGGGGAAATCATCCTGCCCCAGATGAACGCCATCTGCTTCTGAAGCCATTGCCACATCGATGCGATCGTTTACAATGAAAAGAACATTCCTTTCAGCACAAAGTTGTTTTATTTGAGAGGCCATCAAAATCATCTCCCGAGTGGTTCCGTTTTTTTGTCGGAGCTGGATGACGCTCGCCCCGCCTTCGATGGCCATTTGGGCTAATTCAACGTGGGAAAACCGGTCTTGCAGGACCGTATCCGTGAGAACATGAAGTTTTCCTGTATCTTTTTCCATGTCAGTATCCGTTTTGCTATGCCGAATTGATAAACAAGACTGTAAAGGCGGCAGGGAAAATAAAGACCGCCTTGAAGTTTTTCTGTACTGTACCAGATGCCGCATTCCAAGGGAAGAAAATTTCGCCGGCAATTGTCATTACAGACCTCGTTAAGTGGTCGAGTAGATTAGTAGTTAAGTGGTTATTATTACGTGAAGTTATCCCTTTTACCTCAAAATTGGACACCCGATGGGTTTGAATAGGCAATGTGTTGATTTCACGTGCTTATTTCCCAACTCAACAACTCAACCACTTAACTATTTGACGAGGTCTGCATTATGAGTTTTCCTCCAATACCCGGCTGCAAAACCCGTAAGGACAAGTGCTTCAAAGTAAGATAACTTGAAAAAGTGAACTATTTTCATTAATGTTACCCCATATGTGTAAATTAAAAATACTGAATATAAAGAGATGCCCTGGGATTGCGGTAGTCATCTTTTTGTTGGTTTTCTGTATCCTCCCCAGAAGCGCCCTGACGGAATGTGTCGAAGGAAATTGCAGGGATGGATATGGGGTCTGGTCAACCTATGAGGGAGACAAAGTATATCGGGGCCAATTCAAAAATGGCAAGAGATGGGGAAGAGGAAAAATTACTCTTCCAGATGGTTCGAAATATGATGGTGAGTGGAAGGATGGAAAATTACACGGAAAAGGAACCATGATCTACTACAATGGCTCACAGTATACCGGTCAATGGGAGGACAACCAGTTCAATGGGGAGGGTATGTTCACCTATTCCAATGGTTCAATTTATGAAGGCGAATGGCAAAAGGGTAAATTTCATGGTAAAGGAACGTTCACTTCCTATGATGGGAATAGATATGAAGGGGAATGGAAAAATGGAAAACGACATGAAAAGTCCCCGTTTATACCTCCTGATTGGGAAGAAGCAGATGGTGAATTTAATACTGGAGTGAAAATAGGGGAATGACTGGAGGATTCTATGGCAATAGCGAAAGTTAACGGGATTGAAATTGAATACGAAATTTTTGGAGCGTCTTCTTCACCGGCATTGCTCTTGATAATCGGTTTGGGTTGTCAGCTCATTCACTGGCAGGAAGCGTTCTGCCGTCAAATTGCAGATCACGGTTATCGTGTAATCAGATTCGACAACAGAGATTCTGGGCTGTCCTCTAAATTTTCAGCGACAACCATGCCTGAAATAATAGAGAAAATCGGGGCATTATTCATGGGGCAGGAGGTTTCGATCCCTTATACCATCGACGACATGGCTAATGATGTTGCCGAATTGCTGGACGCTCTAAGTATTGATAGCGCTCACATCTGCGGAATGTCTATGGGAGGATATATCGCCCAGACATTCGCCCTGAACAATCCATCGCGCACGTTGAGCCTTACATCCATTTACAGCCATTCCGGTAACAGGAAAGCGTTCCTTCCCGCACAGAACATTTTGGAAGCCATGATGACACCGCCCCCGGAGGAACGTGAGCCGTTTATGGAATACATGTCGAGTTTCAATAAACTGGTTTACGGATCCGGGCGGCCTTTTGATGAGGAATTCCATCGGAATTTGGCAGGTCGATCGTTCGATCGTTCTTTTTGCCCTGAAGGAACTGGCCGTCAGTATCTTGCCATCATGTCACAGAAAGACAGGGCGGCTGCGCTTGGCGGTTTGGGGGTGCCATCTCTGATTATTCACGGGGATGAGGATCCGCTTGTTCCCATGGCAGGTGGAAAGGCCACGGCTGATGCCATCCAGGATGCGAAATTTAAGAGAATCAGAGGAATGGGGCATGTCATGCCGAATTTGGACAACTACTGGTTTGACATTATGGATGCCATGATAGAGCACATGGAGGATGTCAGAATCTGATGTTGAACCTAAAAGCTGCAATTAGCGGTTAGCCGTTACTTAGCCCCACGATATCGGTTATTTACGGTTACATTAGGTTGACATCAAAAAATGATGCTCTCGTAAAAAGTCGAAATTTGAAATTCATACCGCATCATAGAGCATATACGAGTTAGTGGCTATACCGTATGTTGTGCCCAAAAAAGCTGCAGCTGACTTTTTACGGGACCATCAAAAAATGAAAGTCCAATATAGCAAGAAAGCATTCAAATGTTTGAATCCTTTAAGCTAACGGCTAATAGCTAGTAAATATTCGGTTTGGCCCTTCCTGAGTCAATTTTTCAACAAAACTCTAAATTTCTTAGCAAGAGGATACACCCAGATATCTTTAATGGGAACACTTATTTTCCCAGGTGGTCCAAGT
>Ga0075112_1000536_pt1 | contig 16232 bp, 13 predicted proteins | sample AntAceMetag02UKF_FD_69783 | JGI IMG/M metagenome (GOLD analysis project Ga0075112, IMG submission 69783) | Saline lake microbial communities from Ace Lake, Antarctica - Antarctic Ace Lake Metagenome 02UKF | ecosystem: Environmental > Aquatic > Non-marine Saline and Alkaline > Saline | place... | reverse complement strand
GTGGAATAGGCCCCTTCATCCGGTCGACCCTTTCCCATGGCCTGCCCCACAAGGGTGACAGTTCCTATGTGAAATCCTACCATTGGGAGAAACGCGAGCGTTTCAATGGACAGGACAATGTTGGATACGGCTAATTCCAGGTCTCCGAGGCGGCCCAGCATCTGGATGAAAAAAGTAAATCCAAAAATCTCCAGGAAAAACTGGATCCCGCTGGGCAGACCGTATCGCATGAGCCGTCCGAAAAGCTCCCGGTCAAAATTGCGTTGTTTCCAGGTTCCGAAATCCATTCGGTTTTTCCGGTTAAAAATGAGCAGGATCAGGATGAACACAATCGTTGCAGATGCCGTTACCGTGGCATAGGCCGCGCCTTTAATGCCCATTTCGGGGAAAGGGCCTATGCCATTGATCAGACAGTAATCAAGGGGGATATTCACGGCGGCGCCGCTCATGTGGACGAGCATCACCGTCCAGGTTAGGCCTCTTCCGGTATAAAAACAGGCCATGGTCGAGCTGAGAACGATTAACCCGGCCCCCAGCGTGAGGATGTTGAAATAGTCCACCTCGAGAGCTTGAATATTCGGCGAATGGCCTATTATTTGAAATAGTGGTTCAGAAATAAAAGTTAGGGAAGCGAGGAAACAGGAAGCCAGGATGGCGAACCAGATCCCTTGCCAGAGAGCCGCCCCGACCCGCCAATGGGCTCCTGCGCCGGTGTACTGGGCTACAAAGGCGTTGGTATAAGTGGCTACACCCATGAAAAAGGCGATGAAGGTAAAGGAAGCGATACCGGCAGGCATAGCAGCCGCGATGGTGTCAACGGAATAATTGGCGAGAAAAACCCGATCAGTAAACTGCATCAGGGTAATGGATCCCATGGAGGCAACCAGGGGCAGGCTGATGACCAGCACCTGGCGGTATCCATTTGGTTTTGACCAGCGTTTAATCATGAGTAAGCAAGTCCAAAAAAAAATAAGACCCCGCAAAAATGCGAAGTCTACAAAGGGAAATAATAAAACTTAAAAGATGCAATTAGCGGTTAGCGGTTACTTAGCCGCACGATATCGGTTATTTACAGTTACATTAGGTTGGCATCAAAAAATGAAAGCTTCAATATGGTAAGAAGGCATTTAAATATTTGAATCCTTTAAGCTAACGGCCATGTAAAAGCTAATTGCAACTTTTAGGTTAAACCAAACAGATATATAGCATGCATGGTTGGTAAGTTCCAGTTTTTTCCCCTACTGTTCCAGGGTGATGGGGCATTCTTTCCGGACATGCTTTTAATGTAGACCATCGGAATTGCTTTCTTAGTCATAACCTTTATGACACTCACAATTGAAGAGTTCTGAAATAGGTCTGAAAGAGTTTGATTATGATTATGATTAAGATTATGATTGTGAGCGTTTACATTCTCTTGAAGGTTTGTGTCAGGTAGGTAAGTTAGAATCAAGCCCGAATTTCTAAATCAGTAACCGTAATCCTCCCGGAGGTTTTTGAAACATGATCGGAGTATTTGATTCAGGCTTTGGGGGGCTCACCATCCTCAGGGCTTTTCTGAAAAAAATGCCTGAATACGATTTTATCTATTTCGGAGATAGCGCACGAAACCCTTATGGAAACAAATCCCAGGAAGTGATTTATCAATATACGCGGCAGGCTGTAGAATTCCTTTTTAAAAGAGGCTGCGTTCTGATCATCTTGGCCTGTAATACCGCGTCGACCAAGGCATTGAGAAGGATTCAGCAACAATTACTTCCAGAGAAATATCCCGACAGACGGGTTCTTGGTGTCGTGATTCCCCTTGCCGAGGCCGGCGTTGAGACCTCCCGGTTCGGTCGTATTGGAGTTATCGGGACCACCGCTACCATCGAATCGGGTGTATACGGGGAGGAATTGAAGAAACTAGACCCTTTCTTGAAAATCTACGGCCAGGCTTGTCCTCTTCTCGTTCCCCTTGTTGAAGAGGGTTGGGTGGGCAAGCCGGAGACGAACATGATCCTCAAAAAATACCTGCGTCGGCTTAAGCGGAAAAAGATCGATTCTCTGATCCTGGGTTGTACCCACTACCCTTTTCTTCAGAATGATATTGAGAGAGTCATGGGCAGGAACTGTCGCGTTCTGGACGGGCCTTCCATAGTTTCCGAGAAGCTGAAAGACTATTTATACCGGCACCCGGAGATGGAAGAGCGGATATCTCGGAATGGCAGTACCACTTTTTGCACCACAGATGACCCGGAGAGATTCAAGACATTTGGGCAGAAATTTCTTTGCCGGAATGTCCGGAATGTGGAATTGGCGACCCTTGGCCATGGGAATGAAAAATGATTTCGCGCAGAGACGCAGGGACGCAGAGGAAAACTGGAAATGAAGGTGCAAGGATTGCGGGTTCGGATTATCCCTGAAGTCTGTAGGTTGGGGTGAAGCATGAACCCCAACACAAGACTGCCAGGGTTAAGGGTTGCGAGTTGCTGGTTTTTTCGATCCCATGGGCCAGCATTGGAATGCGTTAGTTTCTTTCCCGATTAGACTCTTGGTAGAATACCAGCAACGAGCAACCAGCAACGAGTAACCCTCAACCGTCTTGTTTACGGGCACGGTCTTCCAAGTATCAGATATACCTTTTCCAGAAGTTCTTTTGGATAACTCTCTCCTGTGAGATTTCGAGCGACCTTTCCATTGACGTCGTAAAATTCCTTTAACGCCTCTCCTTCAGGGATAGGGATAATTTCTAACCCACTCTTCTTTATGATTTCAACCGCCTCCATGCTTTGGGTTCTGAGCTCGGTCGTCATTTTATCCATGGCCTCGGCCATAGTGCTTTTCAGCAGTTTGGCCAGTTCTTCAGGGAGTTTCCTGTAATATTTCAACGAGATCAGGATGGCGCCTGTTGAATGGACGAAAGGTAATGCGGTCATATAATGAAGATTCGCCTGCCACTGAAGGGCTAGTGCGCCAATGGGGGGGGCATAAACCGTGTCGATCATGCCGGTATTCAGGCCTGTTGTTACATCGGTTATGGCAAGGGGGATCGGGTTGACGCCCATGGCGGCAAACGTCTCTTTTGCGATGGGATCCCCGGACCAGGCCCAGACTTTGAGACCTGCAAAATCTCCCACCGTCCTCACGGGTTTTTTCGAAAATATGTGTACGTTCCCCACTTCTCCCCAGGAGAGCAATTCAAATCCCTTTTTTTTGAACTGTTCGGCAAAAAACTGCTGCAGCTCTTTGTGAACCCGGTCTGTTTCCTCATCGTTCCGGAAAAGAAAAGGTAGATCCAGGACTCTTACCATGGGAAGGATTTTACCGAACCCGACGCCTGAAAATGCTGCGCATTGAATCTGGCCGATTCGGATTTTCTTCAATACATCAATCTCATCGCCGGCAATACCGCCCGGATAGATCCTGAGCCCAAGGCGACCGTCGCTTTTTTTACGGAGGACCTCGTCCACATCCCGCATCCGTTTGATCCACGTGGACCCTTCGGGCGCTACGGTGGCAAATTTTATCATGTATTTCGGTTTCGATTCTGCGCAGCAAGTGGAAAATGACGGGATGGTCCACGCGCAGAGGATTATGGCTAAAATAAAGATTTGTTTCATAGGTAAATTCTCCTGTTTTTTCTATTGTAACTATTGTTATGGTTTGTTTAGAAAAAGAACTCATCGACCTCTTCTTTAAGGGATTGCATCTTCTTTTTCATGGCGCTGTTGATCAGGCACGTTTCTTTTATCACGTCAGCTGGGGTTTTCCCCACTTCTTCGATGAGAGACAGGAAAAGACTCTTATCCTGAACGCGCACCGCGTAATATTTGGCATAATTATACTGGGCTAAGAAAAAACGGCCATGGCTCAAGGAAATGGCTTTCGTAAAATATTCTTTTGCTTTTGCAGGGTCTCCGCCCAACATGGGCGGTCTCGCCGCAAGCATTGACCCCATCAAGATACAGGGAGATCCATAGAAATAGTCGGGGTTTAATGCCATGACTTTCGTCAGGCATTCCTGAGCAGTTTTCATCTGACCCATGGCCGCCGGTTTGTCCAAGTTGATGTTAATCCACAGATTCCATGCCATGGTGACCCAGAAGAGGGGTTCTATGTCCCCCGAGTTGATGGTTTTCAATCTATTAGACACCGTATCGGGCTCCGAGTCTTTTATTCCGAGGGCCTTCAGTCCGTAAGTCCTCGCTCTTATATAGAACTCGGAGGCGCGCTGTTTATCCTGTTCTTCCACGAAAACCATGGCGTATCCGGTAAATCCCATGCAGAGTGCCGATAACAGCTGTTTATCTTCCGGGACATTTTTCAAAAAGCCTTCCAAGAGTTTAAGCTCGGAGGGAAGGGATTGTTCCGCCATCTTAAGGTCGCACTCCTCAAAGAGGGCCATGGTCATATTTGGTACGAAGTCAGGCATGGTTGTCAAAGCCAGTTTCATGCAGCTGGTGAGAAGAAACGGCGTGAGAAGAAGGGAAAAAAGAATTCTGAAGTTTTTTTTCATGATGAATCCTGTTCTAAATTGTAAAACTTAAAAGCACTTAGCTTTTGAGCTATTAGCCGTTAGCTTAATGATGTAAATAATTTATATCAATTTTTCCTGTATTACAGCCTTTACTTTTTGATGCTGAGCTGTTTCTCCGTAAACGACTTATACTATAGGGCTATGTAACCGCTAAGAGCTAATTGCAGCTTTTAGGTAAAAAGCTAATATCCAATTGCGGCGGAACCCTGTTTAATAGGTGCTTTCAGGTATTTTTCGGCGATAAACTGAGCGCCTGAAGCATTTTCCATGTTTAATACCTGTTCGTAGTAGTTTTCGGCTTCTTCTCTGTTTCCTTCAAGGTCGTAAATCATACCTTTCTTAAGAATAGTCCAAGCAATCATGGCAGGATCATTTTCAGGGTCGGCCGAGGCTAAAAGAAGATTGATTTTTTCCATGGCTTGTGGATAGTTGTTTCCGTAAATATCATGGATAAGCTCAAGGTATCGGGCCCTTCGTTCCCACATGGCGGCCGATAGTTTGTCTTCCGATTCAAACCCTTTCTGCCGGAGTTCCGCCACGGTTTTCTTGACCATGTCGTCTTTGTTCAGTCGTATGTAGGTTACCCCTTTAAGAAGATGAAACTTGGGATTGTTTTTAAATGTGTTTGATAGTTCCATGGACAAGGACAATGATTTTGCATAGTTTTTCTGTAAAAACAGGTAGATATGAAGAAGGACACTCTTGGTTTCTATGGATGAGAATACGGCTTCTTCTGCAGCAATGTTGAGTCTTTCGAGTCCTCTTTTTATGTCCCCCTTGTAAAGGAAAAAGGAAGTGATGAATTTAAGGAAACCCGAAAGGCGGGCCGTGTAATAATCAAAAGTTCCCAATCCCAATAATACGTCCTTGTTATCCGGAGCCATCTCTTGGCAGACCTTTAATGCGTCAATGGCTTCTCTGGCCAGGAAATAGGAGGACATCCATCTTCCCTTCATTAATTCAAACCGGCCTTTGAAACCCAGTGCCCCGCCAAGATAAAAGAAATCGTAACTGTTCCCACCTGTCTGGTCAACACGTGCCTTAGCTATTTCTATCGCCCTGTCAATTCGTTTTTTGAATTCGGAAACATTCCCGGGCGTCCAGAACCCGGCGGCAAGTCGCGACCAAGATACCATGGCAAGATAAAAATATCCCGCTGGAAGAGCAGGCGACTGGGCGATAACCTCTCTGAAAACCCTTTCTGCTTCAGGAAATCTGCGATCGTAAACGAGATGAATGCCTTCTAATATCAGCCCCTCTGATTTTGATACTCCACGGTCGCCTGTCTGTTGGTTTTCATGAGCGGAGGCTGCTTCCGCAAGTTCCACGAAAAGGATTGGCAAAACAATCAAAACGCAGAAAGTTAGGGTTGATATCCTACTGAAATTCCATCTTTTCATTAAAATCCCTGTGGGCTGATAAACTTTCCACATACCGCTGAATTAAAGACGTGGAAAAGTGTGGATTTTTTTTGTTTATGTATTAGATTAATCGGTTAGAATACAATATAAGGCAAGGTTCGGTTTATCTTTACACCTGAAAAATGCAATTAGCAGTTAGCAGTTAGCTATTAGCCGGACAAAATCAGTGATTTACAGTCTAAAAGGTCAGCATCAAAAAATGAAGTTCAAACATCGGAAACCATCATGTAAATATTTGGGATCTTTGAACTAACGGCTATGTAAAAGCTAATTGCAGCTTTTAGGTTACACTTTTAGAAGAACTATTCCCTGTTTCATGATTCGATAATATCTCGAATTTCCTGTGAGTAGAAAGAACACGGTTTCAACTCTTACACTTGCAGCAACTTATACCAAAGGCGGAGCAAAGTAAAATGAAAATACTTATAGCAGGAGGTACCGGCATGTTGGGAAGCCGGTGCGCAAAGGTTCTTGAATCTGAGCATGAGGTCGTATGTCCTGACAGAGAGCAACTTGACATTATAAGCTGGGACAGGGTTATTGATTTATTCGATCAAATTTCACCTGATGTCGTGATAAACTGTGCCGGCCTGACAGATGTTGCAGCCTGTGAAGACCTGGATGATTTTGTGATCAAGAAAAGTAATGTGGAAGGTCCCAGAAACATGGCCCAAGCATCTGCCAGGTTTGGCTGTAAGATGGTACATATCTCCTGCGGACATGTTTTTGATGGTCAGAAGGCGGTTCCTCAGCCCTATTTTGAAGATGATCCCTTGAATCCGCTCTCTGCCTACGGAACCAGCAAGCTGGAGAGCGAAACGGCCATTCGTGGAAATTCACCCAATTATATTATTATTCGTTCTGCATGGTTGTACGACGTATATGGGAAGAACTTTCTGAAAACCATGTTATCCGGGATTATTGAAGCAGGTTCAGGCGAAATCTCGTTTCCGGATGACCATTTTGGGTCCCCTACCTGGTGCTACCCTCTGGCTCTTCTGATAAAAGAGCTGTTGGTTGAAGGAGGAAGAGGTACCTATCATGCAACGACGGAAGGATATTGCAGCCGGTTTGAATTAGCTGAATACCTTGTTTCCAGCTTAGGACTCGATGCCCATATCTCCCCCTGTAGCTTGAAAGATATGAAGACGGTGAAACGACCGGCCAATGCTCTTCTCGAAAACAGGCTCGCCAAGAATCAGGGACGTAATACCATGGGTGGCTGGAAAGAAAACCTGGACAGGTTCCTTGATGAATTTGGCCAAACGCTTCTGAATGAAGCAACGGGATAATGAGACTGTTCCTTACGATTCTTGGGCTTTCCTACGCAATCTGCCCATTTGATTTTTTCCCCGATTTTTTCGTGGGGGTGGGTTGGATTGATGATCTCCTTGTTCTGGGGTTGCTGTGGTGGTTTTTCTACAGCAAACGCAGACGGCAGGCAGGGTATGAGCAAAATAGTCCCGGAACGGAAGGCTTTTCAGAACAAGAGGGTGGTAGAGCGTATGAGAAAAAGCAGACTTCGTCCGGTACGAAAGATCCATATACTATCCTGGGGGTGAATCGGGGGGCTTCGCAGGGGGAAATAAAAAAAGCATACCTGGCTCTTGCAAACCGGTACCATCCAGATAAAGTATTGCATCTTGGCGAAGAATTCAGCGAAATGGCGGAAATGCGCTTTAAGGAGATTCAGGGAGCCTACCAGGAATTGAAGATTAAATAGTGCGCCCGATGACGGCCCCTTCATAAATAGCCGCCTTCGCATTTCTCGGCTCCAGGCAATCCCCTATCCTGTGGATTTCGTATCTTAGATCCTTTATTTCACTGTAGAGTTCATCATCGGGCCGGCAGCCTGTTGCCATAACGACCCTCTCCGCTTCCATGAACTGCTCTTTACCGCTCCCGTTCATGACAATTCCGCTGTTTTTGATAAGCTTGAGGCTGAAACCCGTTTGTATTTTAACCCTCTGTTCTTGGAGCGTCTTGAGAAGGACTTTCCTTGTTACGCTTTCGAGTTCCATACCGATCTTAGGGAGCGCTTCAACAATCGTGACGGGAGATCCTGATTCAGCCAGGTAGAGCGCAACCTCACATCCTGTTGCTCCGCCTCCTACAACAACGGTTCTTTTTCCAGAAGGCTGCTTCGTTGTAAGAATATCGTGTGCTGAAACAACCATTTTCTCTTGAATACCGGGCACAGCAGGAAACAGGGGAACGGACCCAGTGGCTACAACGACCACGTCCGGGTTAAATTCCCTAACGGTATCTATGGTGGCATCCGTATTCAGGTGAAAATGCACATGGTATTTTTCCGCCTGTACTTTTAGATACCGGATAAGATTCTGGATCTCATTTTTGTGGCTCGGTACGCTTCCCAGCGAGAGTTGACCGCCAATGGTGGAATTTCTTTCAAACAAATGCACATGATGCCCTCTTCTGGCGGCGACCGATGCCACATTGAGTCCGCCTGGTCCTGCACCGATTACCATGACCTTTCGAATCTTTTCCGGCGGATAAAATTTCATTTCTTTTTCTCGACCAAAGGCTGGATTAACAAGACATTCCACGCGGCCATTCTTGAATATGGATTCCATGCACGTGTTGCAGGCGATGCATGTCCGTATATCGTCAATCCGGCCTTCTTTGGCCTTGATCGGCATTTCCGGGTCTGCCAGGAGGCCCCTTCCGATGCAGACAAGATCTGCTTTTCCCTGGGCTATGATTTCTTCTGCGATGAAAGGGTCGTTTATTCTTCCAACCGCCATAACCGGGATAGGCAGGGATTTGTTTATCTCCTGTGCAAAATCGGCCAGGCAGGCTTTTTTCATGAACATGGGTTGGGATATCCATTCCGGTGTAGCATCGTTCCCTGCCGAAACCTGAACGACATCAATCCCGGCATCCACCAGTATTTTCAGAATCCGGATACTGTCTTCCACCACAAGCCCTTTTTCAACAAACTCCATGGCACTTATTTTGAATGAAATAGGGAATGTATGGCCTACTCGATTTCTTATCTCCTGAACGATTTCTTTGGCAAACTGTGTCCTTTTGAATAGATCTCCTCCATACCTGTCTTCCCGGATATTCGAAAATCCCGACAGAAACTGGTTAATCAGATACCCGTGAGCACCATGAATTTCTATCAACTCGAAACCCGCTTGCATGGCTCTCGTTGCAGCATCACCGAATTTTCTTACCAGTTCCTGGATTTCCCCAATGGACAGAGGATCGACTTCTCCCTTGATTGCGGGGCAGGGCAGGTTCGAAGGGGCCACCGGTCTTCGTCCGATTACTTTAGATGATATCTGCCTTCCTCCGTGATGAAGCTGTACTGCGGGAACTGTTCCTTCAGATTTCATGGCGGTGGCAATTTTAGCCAGTCCTTCAACAAACTTGTCGTCGTAAATCCTTGCCTGGTGCGGAGAAACGATGCCTTCAGGAGACACTGCGCATGCTTCCATGAATACCATGGCCGGTCCGCCCCTGGCTCGCCGCCTGTAATGCTCAATCGAATTTTCAGTGATAGAGCCATCTCCCTCTATCAGAAAGGATGCCAGGCTTGGCATGACGATTCGATTCTTGAGCTCACAGTGTTTGATTTTGAATGGGGAAAAAAGATGGTTCAGCAATGAAAATCTCCTCGGATGATATTTTGGGCTAACCCTAATCCATTTAGAGTCGGACTATAAAAATGTAATTATCCTTTGTCAATGAAGAATTCCGCTTTTTCTATGATGGAGAGGGAACAATTTGTGAAATATGAGATCCGCGATTTCTTGAAAACGGGATGGAGCACCGGCAGCATCGGGTTTTTTTTAGAAAATATTCATTTGGCTTGACCTCATGAAGGCTGGATTGTTACCCTGTTCAAAGAGAGTTTTATCTGCTTTTTTTGGTTTGTACTAAAATACGAGGATACATGTTAAGGTTTGGCATCCTTCATTTAAGCCAAAAAGTAGTTTACACTTTCGTGATTTCGTGATTTCGCAGAGAAATTGGAAACTGGAAATTGGAAATTAGAAAAACATACATTAATTCGGATGTGTTATCCAATTTCCAGTTTCGAATTTCCAGTTTCAGCATCCGATTTTCAGATTCGACGTCCGATTTTTAACCAGAAAACATACCCCATTTCCGGGAAAAGTGTAAACTTATGGATGAAGGATGCCTAAGGTTTCATAGTTTTATCGGTTTTATTGCCCTGGCCTGCCTTGCGTGGCTTTTCTCTGAAAGACATGGCCGGATCGATTTGAGAACGCTCCTGTCTGGACTCGGATTACAGGTCTGTCTTGCCATTATGCTCCTTAAACTCCCCGGTAGTCAGGATGTATTTCTCTGGTTAAACCGTGGAGTCAGTGCCATTGAGGAATCTACAAGGGCTGGTACAGGATTTGTTTTCGGATACCTGGGCGGCGGGCCTTTGCCTTTTGCGGAGAAATTTCCCGGCGGTACATACATCCTTGCATTTCGTGCCTTGCCCCTGGCCCTTGTGATCAGCGCTCTCTCTGCCCTTTTCTTTTATTGGAAAATCATCCCGTTCTTCGTTCGAGGGTTTTCGTGGGTTCTGAGAAGGACTATGGGACTTGGCGGAGTGGAGGGCCTTGGGATTTCGGCAAATGTTTTTGTCGGAATGGTGGAAGCCCCCCTGCTGGTCCGACCCTATCTTTCCAGTATATCACGGAGTGAACTGTTTACGATTATGGTTTCAGGTATGGCTACGATTGCCGGCACGGTGATGGTGGTTTACGCCTCCATACTCCAGGATGTAATCCCTGGTATCATGGGACATCTGCTCGTGGCATCCATTGTGAGCGCTCCTGCTGCAATTGTGGTGTCGAAGCTGATGATTCCGGAAGAGGAAGAGGCCTCTCAACGAGTCCCTGAAATTCCACGGGAGGCTCACAGTTCCATGGATGCGCTTACCCGAGGGACACTTAGTGGCTTGACGCTTCTGATCAATATCATTGCCATGCTTGTGGTTTTCGTGTCCCTTGTGCACCTTTTAAACATGGGCCTTGGTCTTTTCCCGGAAATGTTTGGAGAACAACTGACATTTCAAAGGATTGTCGGATGGATTATGGGCCCGGTTGTCTGGATTATGGGGGTGCCCTGGTCGGAATCCGGGGCTGCAGGACAGCTTATGGGGACAAAAACGGTCCTGAATGAGTTTCTGGCTTATTTGAACCTGGCTGCTCTTCCGGAAGGAGCCTTGAGTGAAAGAAGCCGCCTGATTATGGTGTATGCCATGTGCGGGTTTGCCAATTTCGGATCATTGGGAATCATGATCGGCGGCATGGGGGCCATGGCCAAAGAAAGAAGGGGGGAAATCGTTGAATTAGGCCTGAGAGCGATTCTGGCTGGAACCATCGCTACCTGTATGACGGGTGCTCTGGTAGGGATGATGTATTAGGGACCTTATATCCCCAGGTAAGCTTCTCTCACGTTTTCGTCTTCCATTAACTCCTTGCCTTTGCCTTCCAGCACGATCCTGCCGTTTTCGAGGGCGTAGGCCCGGTCGCACATGGCAAGGGTCTGTCGTACATTCTGTTCCACGAGAAGAATGGTAACGCCCTCAGAGTTGATCTTTTTGATCATCTCAAAGATATCGTGAACCAGGATGGGCGCAAGGCCTAAGGAAGGTTCATCAAACATCATTAATTTCGGGAGCGACATAAGCCCCCTTCCGATAGCTAACATTTGCTGCTCACCACCGGACATGGTTCCCGCCATCTGTTTTCTTCTTTCTCTCATTCTCGGAAACAGTTCATAAACATGCTCTATGGTTTCCGTTCGTTTTGCCTTTGCTGCCGGGGAGAGGGAACCCATGATCAGGTTTTCTTCGACGCTCATCTCTGAGAACAGTCGTCTCCCTTCCGGAACATGTACAATTCCAAGGTTGATAATGTTGTGAGGAGGGTACTCACTGATTGGGATTCCTTCAAATTCAATGGTCCCCTTCTTAGGGGTGAGGAGAGAGGAAATGGTTTTAATTGTTGTGGATTTTCCCGCCCCGTTGGCCCCGATCAAAACAAGGATTTCCTTCTCATTCACGTGGAAGGTCACGTCCCACAAGACCTGAAGATCTCCGTAAAAGACGTCTATTCCGTTAATTTTCAGCATATTCCTCTCCGAGATAGGCCTCGATGACCTTGCTGTTATTCGCTACTTCCTGCGGTGTTCCCTGGGCAATGGTTTGTCCAAAATTAATGGCATGAATCCTGTCGGATATGGTCATGATGACTTTCATGATGTGTTCCACAATGATGATGGCCACGCCCTTATCGCGAATTCTTTTAATCAGTTCGATGGCAGCTTTCACTTCGGAAGGGTTCAGGCCGGCTGCCGTTTCGTCAAGGAGAATAAGCTGGGGACGGGTTGCCATGGCCCTTGTGATCTCCAGGCGTTTCCTTTCTCCAATGGAAAGGCTTTTGGCAAGGACATCTTTTCTATGGCTGAGCCCGCAAAATTCCAGGGTCTCTTTGGCCAGAGCACGAGCGTTTTTTTTGATTTTCTCCCGTGAAAAGGCTGCAGCGATTACGTTGTCTTCAACTGTCATACGCCCCAGGGGTTTTACTACCTGGAATGTTCGACCCACGCCCAGCTTACAGATTTTGAAAGTCTTGAGGCCGGTAATATCTTTGTCTTTGAAGTAGACGGATCCACTCGTGGGATGGTGGTAATTGCTGATCATGTTGAAGATAGTCGTTTTACCTGAACCGTTGGGCCCGATGAGGCCGAAAATTTCACCTTGCTGCACCTCAAAGCTGACATTGTTTACCGCTGCCAGACCGCCAAAATGTTTCACAAGATTTTTTATTTCAAAGAAGCTCAACCCACTACCTCCTTCCTTTTGAAGGGAGACAGACTGTTTGTGATTTTTTTCCAGTCACCCACAATCCCATTGGGGAGCAACAGGATCACCAAAACTACCAGGATGCCGAAACCCAGCACATGAGCGTGCCCTACATATTTTGCGAAAACGGTAATGGTATCCGAGCCGGTAATAGCGCCAAGCCCTTTGAAAAACCCAAAGAATCCGGTCCTGAAAAACTCATGCACGGCGACCATGACAAACGCACCGATAACCGGACCATAGATGGTTCCCACGCCCCCTACGATTCCAACCAGAATCGCCATGATTGAAATATCGTGGAGAGAAAAAACCACTTCCGGGTCAATAAATCCCATATAATTCATGTAGAGAGCGCCGGCCATGCCGGTAAGAAAGGCCGCTACGTTTAACGAGATCATTTTGTAGTAATGGGTATCAATGCCAAGACTTTCTGCTGCGTCCTGATCTTCGCGAATGGAGACAAAGTAATAGCCCCACCTCGAACCAATGATGATCTGTATGCTGAGCACGGAAACAACCGCAAGCGTTAAGGCAATATAGTAATAAGGAACCTTGGACACAAAGGTCTGCAGGATCAGGATTCCCACCATGCCATCGGTCACGGACTCCCAGATGGTGGCGATATGCCGCATGATCTCATTGAGGGCAAGTGTGGCCAGTGCGAAATAAGCGCCCCTGAGACGGAAACAGATCCATCCGAAAGGGAATGCGATCGCCATGGCGGTTATTCCCCCGAAGGCCATGCCCCACCAGGGGGATATTCCCAGTTTGGTCATGCAAAGACCTGCAGTATATGCGCCTGTTCCGAAAAAGGCGGCGTCACCGAAAGAGACCTGCCCGGTGTATCCGGCGATAATATTCCAGCCGGAACCGATGACCACCCACATGAGGACGAGGATCATGAGATGCTGGTAATAGTGATCCTGCACTAGCAGTGGAAAAAGAAGAAGCGCGATAAGCAGGATGATCGGCCCGAATTTTTTCATGTCCGGTCTCCTTTAAATCTTGGTGAGGCGCTTAAACCCGCCCGGAAGGAACAGTAGCACCAGAATGAAAATTAAAAGTCCGACCATATCGTCAAAAGCCATCCCGATATAGGTGGCCCCGAATGCTTCGGCAAGTCCAAGGGTTATTCCACCGAAAATGGCTCCCACGGTAGAGCCCAGTCCTCCTAAAATGGTGATGACGAACGCCTTTCGGGTGAACGGCCCTCCGATGTCTGGAAACAGGTAATAGATGGGCATCAACAGGGTGCCTGCTGCTGCGACCAGGGCGGAGCCTAGTCCGAATGTGATAATGGTGATCCGTTTGGAGTTGACCCCCATCAGGAGGGCGGCATCCTTGTCCTGTGCGGTGGCGCGTATGGACCTTCCTAAGTCTGTTTTAATGAGAAACCAGAACATGAACAAGGTAAATAGTACGGCAATAAAAAAAGCGATTGTGAGGGCGACACTGAAAGAAATTTCTCCTATATAGAAGGTGGCGCCGGAATAACTGGTGTTGACGGACTTGTAATCGGAAGTAAAGATGAGCCGGGCAATCTCGGTCAGGACCATTCCGACGCCCACCGTCATGAGCACCTGATTTTCGGGAAGGATCGAATCCACTTCCATGAGCGGATTTAATGTGTACTTCTGGATCAACATGCCAAGGAGAAAAAGGGTGGGCATACTGATGAACAGGGTGATATAGGGATCGATCCCGAGATAGTGAAAACAGACAAAGGTCACATACATCGCTACCATCATCAACTGACCGTGTGCCAGATTGATAATGCCCATAACCCCCATAATAAGGGTCATCCCGATTCCGATCAGACTGTATAGCCCGCCTTTGAGAATGCCTGACACCAGGGTTTGAAAAAAAACGTCCATAATGTCTCCCGATTTCTCCTGTTAGAGTAATCTTGAATTTTTTGAAATGTGCCTTGCGATTTTCCCAGGTCCTGTAACCGAAAGGGCGGGTTGCCCCGCCCTCATTTTGGTTAGCGTTCGTTCCAGGCAGGTACGGGATAGACGTATTTATGCGTGGAAACATCTTTTGGCCAAATGGTTTCCAGTTTGCCGTTTATCCACTGTACCAGGAAAGTGGGGAGTCTGTTCTGCTGGGTTTTTTTGTCGTAGGAAACGAATTTCACCGGCCCGAATGCGGTCATCATATCGGTTGTGGCGAGGGCCTCCCTCACGGCTTCACGGGTAAGGGACTTTGCCCGTTTGAGTGCGTCGGCCAGAACGTACATGGCTGCATAGGCTTCCGCTCCGTGGTATTCCGTGGGTGTATTATATTTGGCTACATATTTATCGTAATAAGCCTTGGCGCCCGGGTAGGGGACGGATGGGGTCCAGAGTGTTGCCGAAAAGACGAAATCAGAAGCTGCGCCTGCATTTTTCTGGAATTCCGGCAGCGTAAAACCGGCAGCCCCACCAACGAAAAGTTTCGGGTTGAAGTTCAGTTCCTTAGATTGCCTCATGAGCAATGAAGCATCCATGATGTACGAGATCATATAGACCAGATCGGGGTTTTTGTCCTTCACTTTTACGAGAAGAGGTTTAAAGTCTATCGCGCCCGCTTCGTAACCTTCTTTCACCAAAACCTTGATCCCCATCTTTTCGCATTTCTTGACGAACTTCTTTGCTCCCGACTGACCAAAAAGGGAATTTTCGTGCAGAATGGCAACGCTCTCGACATTCGTCGCTACCGTTTCCAGGAAGGATCCAAATGCCTTGGGATATTCGCTTACGGGAGGATTGAGCCTGAAAATGTAATTCCATCCCCGTTCGGTGATTCTGTCCGCAGATCCGGTGTTTACGAGGAAAGGAACTTTGCGCTGCTGGGCCACGGCAATGGTTGCCCAGGTAACCGAACTGGAATAGCCGCCCCCCAGCACAACTACATTGTCCCGGGAAATCAGTTTTTCAATGGCGGAACGCCCCACGTCCGGTTTGCCGGTAGTGTCTTCGATAATCAGTTCGATCTGCTTACCGTTGACGCCGCCCGCGGCATTAATTTCATCTAAGGCCATGAGAAAAGATTTATTTTCCACCTCCCCGAATTTGGCGAGTTTGCCTGTGAGGGGAAGAACAATGCCCACCTTGATTGTCTCTGCCAGAACGGGTCCGGCCATGGTTCCAACCAGGAACATCAACGCTGCCAAAACACAAAGAACTTTCACTGTACGTGCCATCATGGATACCTCCTGAAAAAAATTTATATTGAAGAAACGGATACTCCATCGTTAACAGGCTGCGAAAAACAGGATGTACAAGTATGGTGTTCTTTAAAGCAATAAATGACAAATGATTATTGGATGGAAGATATAGAGAATGCTGACTTGGAAATAATAGTATATTCAGTTCAACTAAAAGGCAAATGTTTTTTGAATATTCCAACAGAGCTTATCTTATTTCATGTCATCAGTAATTACTTTTTTCCGGTCAGC
>Ga0075112_1000530_pt1 | contig 16382 bp, 16 predicted proteins | sample AntAceMetag02UKF_FD_69783 | JGI IMG/M metagenome (GOLD analysis project Ga0075112, IMG submission 69783) | Saline lake microbial communities from Ace Lake, Antarctica - Antarctic Ace Lake Metagenome 02UKF | ecosystem: Environmental > Aquatic > Non-marine Saline and Alkaline > Saline | place... | reverse complement strand
AAATAAAAAACAAAAATTATTTGAAGATATAGATGAAAATGATGCTTCTATTCAAAAAATTCTAGAACTTGTTGATAAAAAACAAAAGATGTTTTCATTTGTTGATGAACTTCTAAAAGAAAAAGAAGAATTAAAAAAAGATGTTAAAAAAATGGATTTATACAGTAAAAATGGCATGTTGGATAAACTTAAATCTATTAATGTTAAATTTAAATTGTTTAGAGATAAAACAAACGCACTAAGATGAAACGGAATTTTTAATTTCGTCCAGAATAAAATGATGAAAAAAACAAAAAAAAGAGTAATGAAAAAAATAGAAAAGAAAGTTACTAAAAAAGTGAAAAATAAAAAAATTATCAAAGTTCCTATTATAAAAAAATCTAAAATTAAAAAAAACACTACTAAAATTAAAGATAAAAACATGAATATTAAAGTAGACAAAACAGATACTAAAATTGAAGATAAAAAAACAGATGTTGAAGTCGCAAAACCAATCACTAAAATTGAAGATAAAAAAACAAGTGGAAATGTTATTGATACTTATACTTTCAAAAATCATAATATGCCAATAACTATAATAATAAAAAAAGAAGAGAAGGAATATGTTCCTATTTATTCTGTTGTTATTAAAACAATGAGTCAAACAACTCAAACTATTTTAAATAAAATTCAAAAAAAACTTATTGAAGATGTAAACATTGGAATTCTTGATATTACAAATGTAAATAAAAAAAATGTGGTAGGTAGCGAATTTTCTAAATCTATTGAACGTTTAATTCAAATGTACTTTCCAGATCTTGATGAAGATGAAAGTCATTTTTTACAAGCTTACTTAATTAAAAAAACAATTGGATTAGGAGATGTTGAATTATTAATGGGAGATATTCTTCTTGAAGAAATTGCAATTAATGGAGCTTCTGAACCTGTCTGGGTTTATCATAAAAAACATGGTTGGCTTAAAACTAATATATATTTAGAAAATGAAAAACAAGTTAAACATTATGCTTCCATGATTGGAAGAAAAATTGGTAGACAAATTACTATGCTTGAACCTCTTATGGATGCAAACATGGACACAGGAGACAGGGTAAACGCTACATTACAACCTATTTCTAATGCAGGTAACACAATTACAATAAGGAAATTCGCTTCTAAGCCATGGACTATTGTTAATTTTTTAATGACTGACACTATGACTATTGAAGCTGCAGCTTTAATTTGGTTATGTGTTGAATATGAATTATCTATTATTATTGCAGGAGGTACTGCATCAGGTAAAACTTCAACATTAAATGTTATTTCTAATTTTTTCCCCCCAAACCATCGTATTATTTCAATTGAAGATACAAGAGAAATTAAATTAGCGAATTTTGCTCATTGGGTTCCAATGGCTACAAGACTTCCAAACCCAGAAGGTAAAGGAGAAATTAGTATGCTTGATTTAATGGTTAACTCCTTAAGAATGAGACCTGATAGAATTTTAGTTGGAGAAATTAGAAGAAAAAGAGAAGCGGAAATTTTATTTGAAGCAATTCACACAGGCCACTCTGTTTATGCAACAATTCACGCAAATAACGCTCATGAAACAGTTACAAGATTGACAAATCCTCCTATTGAAATTCCAAAATCAATGCTTCCAGGAGTATCAGTAGTTATTGTTCAACATAGAAATAGAAGAAATGGGAAAAGAAGAACTTTTGAAATAGCAGAAATTCAAAAAGACTCATCAGAACACGTTATTTTTAGATTAGATGTACAAAAAGATAAATTAAAAAAAATAAGTGAACCCGTTACCCTTTACAAAGATTTAGAAATCTTTTCTGGTTTAAGTAAATCCAGCATTAAAAAAGATTTAAAAGAAAAAGAAAAGGTTTTAACTTGGCTTAAAAAACAAGGTAACGACAATATTGATGATGTTAGTAAAATTATTGCTGAATATGCTACAGACCGAAAAGCACTTCTTAAAAAAATAAAATGATGGATAGATTTTATAAGTATATTGCAAAAAAATGCCAGGTTTACAAGATTTACTCCTAAAAGCAGGTATTAATAAAAAACCAACTCAATTTCTTAAAGATTCACTAATATCTTCATTTATATTAACTACTTTTTTAGTTGGTTTAATGGTTATTGTAAGTTTGAAAATAATTCATATTCAATTTTTAATTTTATCAATCGCTTCTTTTGTTCTCTTAATGGTTATGATTGGATTTTTCTTAAATGCCCCGAATATGATGATATTAAAAAAAAGAAAACAAATCGACGAGGTTATTATTGGATTAGGACGACAAATGTTAATTCAAGTTAGATCAGGTATACCTATTTATGATATATTACGTTTCGCATCGAAACAAAAAAATGAAGCAGGTAAAACTTTTTTAGAAATTACAAATAAAGTTTCTTTAGGAATTGATTTAGAGATTGCAATAGCTGAAGCGGTTGAAAAAACACCTTCTGAAAAATTACAAAGAATACTTAGTCAAATTTTAAATAGTTTAAATACAGGTTCTCAACTTGCTTCAAGTATTGAAAATTTAATTGATCAAATAACGGATGAGGCAATTGTTGAGATTCAAAAATATGGTAAAAAATTAAATCCCATTGCTATGTTTTATATGATGATTGCAGTAATAGTTCCAACATTAGGAGTTACAATGTTAATTGTAATATCCTCATTTCTTGCACTTCAAATTACTTTAGTTCATTTAATTTTAATGGTTGTTTTAATTGGATTTATTCAATTAATTTTTATCAGTGTAATCAAGAAAGGGAGGCCTAACGTTAACATATGAATGTAGACCCTTATTTAAAAACTGCTGGGATTAATATTGAAAAGCCCAAGATTATGATAATTCTATTTAGAATTGCCATACTTATTAACTTATTAATTTCTGGATTTGTGATTTACAAAGTGTCTTCTTTAGTAGATTTTACTTTAACTTATGTTATTGTGATTATGCTTATCTTATGGACTTTAGCTTTTGTAGGAATTGTTTTTTTAATTTGGTTACTATTTTTATTAGGTCTTGAATTTAAAATTTTAAGAAGAACTGAAGATATAGAAGACCATCTTCCAGATTATTTGTTATCAACTGCTACTAATGTTCGTTCTGGAATGGACTTAGAACAAGCTTTATGGACTTCTATTAAACCTAAGTATGGAGTTTTAAGTTCTGAAATTGAAATTGTAGCTAAAAAGGTTATGGGTGGAATGGACTTAGATGAAGCTTTATTTGAATTAAAAAATAAATACAAATCTGATTTATTAAAAAGAACTATTGATATTCTCGTTGAAGGAAAAGAGTCCGGCGGACAAATTGCTAGTTTGTTAAATGATATTGGTGAAAACGTTCAACAAATTCAAAACATTAGAAAAGAAATTGCTTCTTCAGTTACTGCTTATATTATTTTCATTGCCTTTGCCTCAGTTGTGGCAGCACCATTCTTGTTTGGAGTCTCTGAACAGTTAATTACTGCTACTACAACAATAACAGGAGGTGTTGATTTTTCAGGTGTTGCAGATAGCCCTATACCTACAATGGGAAGTTCAATAACCATTTCTGAATTCAAAATTTTTGCATACCTTATGATGTTCACATTAAGTACATTTGGAGCATTATTAAATGCAACATTAAAAACAGGAAAAGCAACCAAAGGAATTTTTGCAATTCCTCTTTATATTTTAATTTCAGTGATTATTTTCGTAGCAAGTAGTTCAGTATTAAGTGGGTTCTTATCTTCTTTCGTATAAAATAACTATTTTTTCATATAATACTGTCTTTTTTTCTCATTAAAACGTTCTATAGAATATCTTAACATTGTTCTCGGCATCACTTTATAATATTTTTTCAAAAACTTTTCTTCTTCTGCTTGACTTACTTTTTTCCCAAGTTCTCTTAACATCCATCCTGTTGCCTTATGAATTAAATCATGATCATCATTTAACATTATTCTTGATATTTTTAGTATATCTTTTGATTCACCATTTTTAATAAACGCAAAGGTAGCTAATATCGAGATTCTCTTTTCCCAAAGATTATCGGACTTGGCTAATTTATACAATATACTTCTTTCTTTGTCTAATAAATAATTTCCAACTATATTTGGGGCTGACAAATCTACTAAGTCCCAATTGTTTACTTGTTTTGCATTTTTCAAATAAAAATTAAATATTTCTTTTTTATTCTCTGTTGTTTCGTATTTTTTGATAAGAACAAATAACGCAATTAATCTATGTTCATGTATTTTACTATCTATTAATTTTTGAATGTCTTTTAAAGATAAATCAAAATATTCTTTTGCTGTTTTTCTTAATATGGGTACTTTAATTCCAAGAAATATGTCTCCTTCTCCATATTGTCCTTTACCTGTTTTAAAGAAATTTTGAAGTATTTGTTTATAATCTTCATTCCCTAATTCTTTCAATTCTTTTATTAATTTGTTTATTGTCATTTTAGAAAAAGTGTTTGAACGTTTTCAATATACCTTGCTTCCAAGGGACTCTGTGTGATATGCCTGTGGACTCTTTAAATTCTTCATAATGTTCAAGATACCATTCATAATTTCTTATTAGAGCTTGTTTATTTGAGTATTTTGGGCTATATTTTAAGATATGTTCTGCTTTCTCAATTGAAACGAAAGAATCTTCTGATGCCGTCTCATAAACCCATTTGTATAATGGTGATAATTTGAACATTTCTAAAGTTCTTAAAGTCCAAACAACTGGTTTAACTGGAAAATGTACTAATCTTTTATTTGTTTTAGCATGATTAATAACTGCTTGAAAGTCTTCACCCATTGTTGTGAATTCTTTTGCACCAATATTGAATGTGTCATTAACTCTTGGGTCATTTATTGTTAAAGCTGAATAAGTTGCATCACATAAATCTTCTACATCAAGTAATTGATATCTGTTATTTCCTTTTCCAATGAACGGAAAGTTCTTTCCATCTTTAACCCATTCATAGAAAATTGCAAAAACTCCTAATCTTTCAGGACCAATAAATGATTTAGGTCTTAATATTGGAATTATCATTCCTTTTTCTCTGTATTCTAAACAAACTTTCTCTGCTAAAATTTTTGCTTCACCATATGCACCAACTCCCTCTAATTTATCAGTTTCATATAATGGATGATGGTCTGGAATTCCATAAACAGCAGTGGAAGAAATGTGAATAAATCTTTTTACATTATTTTCCTTAGCATATTTCAATAATAAACTTGTTCCTTTTACATCTGTAGAAAAAATATCTTGTTTTGAGTATAATGGTAAAGCTGCAGCAGTATGGATTACAAAATCAACTCTTTTTGTTGCTCTTTTCACAACCTCTTCATCCCTAATATCCCCTTTAATAAAATCAACTTTATCTTTTTCAGGGTAATCGAAATCTTCTAAATCTAAAACACGAATTCTGTAACCTTTGCTTAAGAATAATCTAACTAAATTAATTCCCAGAAATCCTGATCCGCCAGTTATTAAAATTAAATTCATTTTATTGATTCTTTATTCTTCATATAAAAATTGTTTGATTCTTAAAAAGTTACTTTGTTTTTCAAAATATTCCTTTAAATCCTTTACTGAATTAAAATTCGGTATATACATAAATCTGTGTTTATCTAGTAAGGTTTTATGGGACAAAATTTCTTTTCCTGTTTCAATATCCTTTGGAGTTACATCTAATTCTATATCTCTGCTTCTTAATAAAACTAAATCTGGGTCTTTTCCATATTCTGAATTAATTCTTTCAATACCTTCTACAATAAATCTTGTGTTTAAATCATAAATAGAATCTACTTTTGAACCCCTTTCTAAATAAGTTAATAATATTAAATTATAATCTCTTTTGATTTTTTTTGAAAATGCTTTAAGTCCTTTAGATATGAACTTACTTTCTGGACATCCAATTATTCCCCCGACTTCAATAAAAGGCGTTTCTTTTTCTTGATTTTCAAATAATTGTCTTAATTTATTTCCTAAATAATGTGATACGTCATTAAATGTTAATTTCTTGTTCTTTATATTAGAAGAATCTAATAAAAAATCATTTAAAATTTTACCACCATGCAGATTATTTTCTGCACTTACTTCTAAACCTAATTCTTGATATGTTTTTAAATCTGAATTAACTATTTTGCCATCTAAATTATAACTTGCCAGATTTGGTTGAAATTGGTTTAACATAGGGTCTATTTTAATCATTAAAGGTGATTCAACTAAACTAGCTAAACTTGCAGTTGTCCAACCTTTACCTATGTCAGTTATTGGCGATCCAACGACAATATTTACTTTATCTTTCATTTTGCCTAAAAACTGACCAATATTTAAAAAACTAACCCCAATCATAATAATACAGTATCTCTAATTTTTTGAATAAACACCATATGGTTAAAATACCATATGAAAAAATACATATAATGATTTCTCTTATAAATTAAACAAAATTTATATAGTTATACTCTTATATTATATTGAGGTGATATTATGAATAAAAATATAAGCATGATTGCTAAAATCTTATTGATTATTGGTGGTCTAAACTGGGGATTAGCTATTTTTGGAGTCAATTTAGTTCCAATGATAACTTTTCAAGTGAGTCTTCTAACAGATATAGTTTATGGATTAGTTGGAATCTCAGCTATTATTTCATTAATTGAATTATTCCAATAAAGAATAATTCTTTTTTTTTCTTTTTTTATTTCTAATCTCAGACTATTACAATACAGTAGCACAAAGTTTTTAAATCATTATTTTTGCATAAACTATATGATAAAAATGCCATATGAAGAAATTGTAGAAAAGATTGTTTCTGAATCAAATACTAGTAAAGAAGATGTTGAAACTAAAATTAACGACAAAATGAGCCAATTATCAGGTCTTATTTCTAAAGAAGGTGCTGCACACATAGTAGCTAATGAATTAAATATCAAATTATTCACAGTTCCAGAACAAGGTTCTGAATTAAAAATTAAAGAAGTATTCCCTGGATTAAGAAACATTACTTTAGCAGGAAAAGTTACTAGAAACTTTGGAGTTAGAGAATTCCAAGTTCAAGATAGATCTGGAAAAGTGGGTAACATCTTAGTTGGAGATGAAACAGGTAACATTAAAATTGTTATATGGGGAACTATGGCTGATAAACTTACTGAAGTTAAAGAAGGGGATATTGTTAAAATTACTTCTGGATATTCAAAAGAAAATAATGGATTTAAAGAAATTCACTTGAATGATAAATCAACTTTAGATATTAATCCTGAAGGTGTTGAAATTACTGAAGTTAAAGCGCCTGCATCTGCAAGTGTAACTAGAAAGAAAATTTCTGAATTACAAGCTAATGATAATAATATTGAAATTTTAGGTACTTTAGTAGACTTATTTGATATAAGATTCTTCGAAGTTTGTGGAGAATGTAATAGAAGAGTTAAAGAAGATACTTCTTTCAAATGTAGTGAACATCCTGATGCTCAACATACTTATTCTTATGTTTTAAACGGATTCTTAGATGATGGTTCTGATAATATTAGATTAGTATTATTCAGAGAAAGAATTGAAGAATTACTTCAAAAAAGCAGAGATGAAGTTTTAGCTATTAGAGAAAGTCCTGAATCTTTTGCACAAATTAAAACAGATTTACTTGGTTCTATTATCAAAGTAGCTGGTAAAGTAAATAAAAACGATATGTTTGATAGATTAGAATTTATGGTGAACTCTGTTAATTTAAATCCTGATCCTGATAAAGAAGTTGAAAAAAAAGAAGAATCTAGTTCTGAATAAATTTATTAACATCAACTTTCTTAGAAAATTATGCAATTTAAAACACACTTATTATTTGGATTATTTTTAGGATTGTTTACTTTACCTATTTTGAATCCAGCTAACAGTATTTTATTTGTTTGTTTAGTACTTTTAGGTAGCGCTATGCCTGACATTGACCATCCTAACTCTAAAATGGGAAGATTGTTCAAACCAATTGGGTGGTTATTCGAACATAGAGGATTTTTTCACTCAATTTTTCCTGTATTACTATTATTATTGTTAACTAAATTGTATTCTCCACTTTTTTTACCTTTCGCTATTGGATACATTTCACACATTTTAATTGACATGACTACAAAACAAGGAATTCTTTTAATTCATCCTATTGTAAATGTTAAAGTTAGTGGATTTATCAAAACTGGCGGAATTTTAGAATGGTTTGTCTTTATGATTTTGATATTAGCTAATATTTATTTAATTATAAGTCTCTAATTATCGAACTTTTCTAAAGAATTATTTAATTGTCTATTTACAAACATGAAAGTTGTTCGTTTTGAGAATTCTTTTAATTTTCTTGCACCAATATAAGTTCCTGTACTTCTTAATGAACCAAATAAATCTTGAATGAAATGACTTACATCACCTTTGTAAGGTATTCTTAAAGACCTTCCTTCACTTGCTCTATGCTTCGCAACGCCACCATAATGTGACTTCATAGCTTTAGAAGAACTCATTCCATAATATTCTTTAAATTTTTCACCTTTAACTGAAATTAGTTTTCCACCAGATTGTTTGAAACCAGCAAATAAAGATCCTAGCATTACAAAATCTGCGCCACCACCAAATGCTTTTCCAATACATGAAGGATAAACTGCTCCGCCATCAGAAATTATTAATCCACAACCTCCAACTTCATTACTAATTCCATGAGCTGAATCTGCACATTCAATAACCGCAGATAATTGAGGATATCCAACTCCTGTTTTTCTTCTTGTAGTACAAGCACTACCGCTTCCAATACCTATTTTAACTATGTCTGCACCTCTTAATAACAATTCTTCTGTCATTTCATTAGTTACAACATTTCCAGCCATAATAGTATGTTTTGGGCACTTTTTTCTAACTATTTTTAATTTTTCTACAAAACTTTCAAGGTAAGCATTAGGGACATCCATACAAATAAAATTAAATTTCTTATCTAATCCTTTTTCTAATACTTTCTCAAATTTTTCTAAATCTTCATCTCTTATTCCCAATGTGTAAGCAACATAATCTGGTTCGTCAAAAGTTTTGAAAAACTCTTCAAGTTGCTTAATTGAATAGAATTTGTGTAATGCGGTTACCATTTTATGTTTTGATAACTCTTTAACCATTTCAAATGTTCCAGTTGTGTCCATATTAGCAGCGATTATAGGAATTCCTTTCCACACTCTGCCACTATGTAAGAATTTGAATGTTCGTTCTAGCTGAACGTCTTTTCGACTTCTTAACGTACTTCTTTTAGGTCTAATTAGCACATCTTGAAAATCATATTTTAATTCTTGGTCTATTCTCACTTTCCCTAAATTAATAGCTTAAATGCTGTTTTAAAGATTATGGTGGTTAATAATAACATTTTTACAAGTATCTTTTTAAAAGAAACACCATTAATTTCCTCATGGCAAAAATAGGAATTAAAGACGGAAAGGGTGAATGGATTAAAAAACGTCAAGAAGACGGATCCTACAAAAAAGTTTGCCTTTGTTTAAATAATATTGATTTTTCTGGAGGTTGTATTTCTAATTGTAACCCTGACACAGGAGAGAGAAGCTCTAAAAAATACACTTGTGAATATTGTTATGCTAATTATAAAAATTATCACCCTCATGATGCTTATGAATTAGATAGTAAAAAAATTATAAAAGAATTAACAGATAGATTTGAAGCCAATCCTGAATTTAAATATTTAAGATTAGGTAAAAATTGTGACCCAGGTGCTAAAATTTATAGAAAACAATTAATTAAAACTTTAGAAATTCTTGATCACTTAGATGGGTCAGGGATTTTTATTTCAAAATATTTAGAATATGATAAAAAAGTTTCTGACTTAGCTAAAAAAACGAATTCTGTTTTATGTTTTAGTATTGGTTATGACAAACTTGAAACAGGAGCTTGTCTTCATGGACATAATAATGCTTCTAGAATTAAAGAAGCTATGAAATATTATGATAATGGTGCAAATTCTATTTTCAAATTAGTTACAGATGTAACTGTTGCTCCAAAAATTGCTGATTCTTTTGGCGGGAATGCTTCAAAGGTATTGGAATTAAAAAATAAACAAGGTATTTATGTTTCATTATTACCTTTCAGAATTAAATCTAAAACTATTGCACGTAAAATTACAGGAGTTTCTTGGGATGTTCTTAAAGACCAATCACAAGGTCATTTATTTTCAAAAGATATTGCTAGACAAGGGTCTTATATTATGGAAGAAAAAGTTCCTTCCAATATTGAAGACCTGATGGAAATGGGAATTCAAACAAAACCTCATGAAAAAAGTTGGGTAACTTATTTAGTTCCAATGTTTTTAGATTCCGCTTACAAAGAATTTGAAGATAATAATTTAATTTGCGGAAGAATTGGAGACCTATGGACAGGACATGAGTTCTGTGACAAATGTCATATGGTTAAAGATGGTGAATTGTTAGTTCCAGAGAGATTTAAGCAGCATTTGTTGCCTCATGTAGATACTTCCGAATTAAGAAATGATATTAAAGAATCTAATAAAAGAAAACGAAAAAAAAATAATGTAGATGAAATAAAAGATGAAACTCCAAACTTGTTATGATGCTAAAAATGGGATTATTATAACTCATTATGATAAAGCTACAAAAATAGCTCACAAAGCAATTGAAATGCTTAATTCAGGATTATATCCTTTTGATAAAGAAAATGAATTTCCTGAATTAATTCTTCCTCAAAATATTAAAGCCAATACTTTAGACCATAGAAAATATTTATTCTGGGCTGTAGGTATGGATTCTGGAGCTCCTTCAATTGAAGTTTATGAAGGTGCTAGAAAAATGGTTGAACAACATGGAACTAAAAATATTTTCAGCATGAAAAAAAAATCTTTAAGAGAAATGGTTCAACAAAATATAACAGGAGGAGTTACTGCTAGAAATAATCCTGTTGAAGCAATTTACTTCAATAATAATTTACTAAAACAAAAATATGATGGAGACCCTATTAATATTTTCAAAACAAATGATGTTAATGAAATAATAGAAAATATTTGTCAATTTAAATCTTATGGCAAAGGCAAATCTTGTTTATTAATCAAAAATTATGTTAAATTTGGATATTATACTCCTGAAAATCCTTTTGATTATCCTATTAAACCAGACAGACATACCGTTAGAATTAGTTTAAGTGCTGGCGCAATAACAACAGAACCTCAAGGGATTTACAGGCGAGATTTTCTTGAAGATATTACTCGGGACTTATATAGAAAAGTTACTTCACATGAAAAGATTGATCCAGGTGATTTAAATAATGCTTTTTGGGGAATTGGTTCTAAACTTTGTTTTAAAAGAAGTCTTTCTGCTTGTAAATATTATAACTGCACTTTAGATTGTGAATTTATTCCTCGGTTAGATACAAGAGGTACTTTTTTTGATACGAGAAAAAATCAAAGAGAAGAAACTCCAAGCTTGTTTGCTCACTTTGGACTTGAATAATTCATATGATTGTCATTAATTTCTTTTAATTCTTTCAAAAATGATTGAAACTTTTTTGTTAATCCATAATCTTGAAGAAATACTTTATTATCATTAGGTTTGAAATGATCTAAATATTTTGAAATTCCAAAAAATGTTTTTTGTAATTCATCTACTAAGAAAGATGTCTTACCTTCTTTAGCGATTTTATCCATTTCTTCTTCAGAAAATAAGTAATTTTTATCTTCATTGATTTTTTCATTAATTTTCTTTGTATTATAACCCAATATTGCAGAAGTTTCAGCTAATTCTACTTGTTTAACTTGATCTTCTAGTCCTGCTAACATTAAAGAATTACTATATGTTATGATGCCTGCAATGTATAAATCTTTTACTCTTTCATTTAAACTATCATAAACTAAAGAATCTTCAATCACTTTTCTATTCCAACAAGTGTTATTATTTTGGAAATCGTTAATTGAATAATCTTTTCCGAATTTCTTCTTTTCTAAATTGTATAATCTTACAATCCCTCTTGCCCTATCATGAATATTAACTCTTTCAAATAAATCTGCATCACACATGATTCCTACTTGTTCTATCATGGACAAATCACAAGATTTAGGGATTACTAATGCTCTTGCTCTCTTTAAATTAATTTCTGTAGTAGAAGATTTTCTTCTATTTCCTTCTAAAGAATAATATTTTTCATTACCACATTCCAATAATAAGAAATTTTGAAGCAAACCTACATCATCAATAGAATCTGTTAATAATTTTTGTTTTAATTTTTCAAATCCTTTAGGATCTCCCCTTGGGTTATTTGGGTGATGGATTATATCTTTTGGGTCTACCCATTTAAAATAAGCATGTTGCATAACATTTTCAAGAACTTCATCAAGTGTGACTTTAGATTCTGAAACAAACTCATCTACTGTCTTAGCTTTACTTTTTCCTTTCCACCTTCTAAAATAAAGTTGATTTTCTAAAAATTTTGTTTGATATTCTTTTAATTGTTCATCTGTATTTTGTAATACTTCTTTAGAAGAAGTTTTATCTCCATTAACTCCAGAAGTTATTTCTAAAATCTCGGGGTTATAAATATAAATATTACCAATTACTTTCAAATAATGGTGTGCCCTATCTACTAAACTTGAAAAATCTTTTAGTGTTTTACTTTTGAATACTTTTTTGGGTTTGCTTTCTGCAGATTTCTTGAACGAACCTTCAAAATCAGAAATTTGTTTTAAATAATCAAAATGTGTTTCTATTTCTTCAGATAAAATAGAAGTTGTAATATTTTTTTTATCTTTTTCTTGTTTCTTTTTAGCATTTGAATAAATTATAATTTGATCATTTTTATTTGGAACTGAACCTAATTTTGTCACAATAGAATATTTTTGTCTTCCTTCAACAACATCTTGTTTAATATTTTGATGTAATTTTTGATAGCTGATAACGGCCCTTCTAACTGCTCCTGGATCTCTTCCTAACATTTCTGCAAATGCTTGAACAGAAAATTTTTGTTTTAAATAAGGATTAATATCATCCATGTTTTCAGCTTTTAAAACTGAATTTCTCATTTGTTCTGAACCACAATAGTTTAATAACTCAAATGTATACCTATTCCATAATTCATCAGCCAAATGATAAGAAGGTAATGATAATTTCAAATCATTTTCTTGAGCTTGTATTTTTAATCTTAAATCTGCAGGTAATTTGTTTACTGCTGTCAATCTAACTTTGCCATCTTTAAGCCAACCTTTATTTTCTGCAAGTTTTATTGACCAATATCTTCTATGTCCAAAGACATACTTAAATTTATCATCATAAAATTCAGAAAGAGATAATTGAAATTGGCCTGGTTTAACCATAGACCTTGCCAGAGGTAATAATTCTTTTAGAGTGTAATGACACCTAATATTATCTTTATCTAAAATTATATCTTTTAATGGAACAAATATATCTTCCATTCCTTCGATTATATAATCATCTATTGTTAGATGTGTTTTTGATAATTGGTTATTAAAATTCATTATTCTCCCTTAATAAAATAAGAACACTTATTTTTAAAGATTTTCGTAGTCGAATACAGTTCATATTATTAATATATTCAACTAAATATGATTAAATAACATAAAATGTGCTCAATATGTGTAATATATTGGCATAACGAAAAGGTTTATAATGAGGCTTTAATTGTTTTTACTGTACGTGATGATATGGTGAACACCAAGTGACGAAAGGATGATCTAAAAGAGTAACTGTTGAACGTACATTTATAATAAAAATTCTAAGAAAATAATCTATCATTCACAAAACAATTTCTGTTTTATAGATTTAACCAAATATATTTTCAATAACTGATTCTTCTTGTTCAACAATTTTGTCTATTGCACCTAAAAAATCTTTCTCAGAAACAGTTTTTCTTCTTTTTCTAATTGCAAAGTATCCTGCTTCAGTACATACTGCTCTTATTTCAGCACCAGACAGACCTTTTAATTTCTTTGCTATATTTTCTAAATTACATGTTTTAGCCAAGTTCATATTTTTAGTGTGAACTTTTAAGATTTCTGCAACACCTTCTTTCCCAGGCAATGGAACTTCTAATAATCTGTCCAACCTACCAGGCCTTAATATTGCAGGATCTAACATATCTTTTCTATTTGTACATCCAATGATTTTTACATCTCCAAGATTTTTGAATCCGTCTATCTCAGCTAATAATTGCATAAATGTTCTTTGAACTTCTCGTTCTCCAGAAGTGCCAATTTCAATTCTTTGTGAAGCGATTGAATCTATTTCATCTATAAATAAAATGGACGGAGCTTTTTCTTTTGCCATCTTGAAAACATCTTTTACTAATTTTGCTCCTTCTCCAATAAATTTCTGAACTAATTCAGAACCAACAATTTCAATAAAAGTTGCATTTGTTGAAGCAGCAACAGCTTTAGCTAAAAGAGTTTTACCTGTTCCAGGTTCCCCATATAATAATATTCCTTTTGGAGGTTGAATACCTACATTTTTAAAAAGTTCTGGATTCTTCAAAGGTAATTCAATAACTTCTTTGATTTCTTCCATTTGTTTTTTTAATCCACCTATTTCATTCCATTGAGTTGTAGGTTTCTCTATGATTACAAATTTTTCAACATCTTTGTCTGTTCCTTCTTTATGTTTTCTGATAATGTTAAGATTTCTTTGTTCAACAAAAACTTTATCTCCAGGATACATTGATTCTAATTCAGGATTTAAATTTACTAAGAAAGAATTTCCATTTGGAACTCGGATAACTGCTTCTTTATCATAAACATCTTTAATTTCACAAACCATTAAAGGGGTAGTTTTAAGAGAATCCAATTCATTTTTTAATTGGCCAACTGTTTGTTTCAATAATCGATTTTCAGATTCCAACATATTTATGCCTGATGCATAAGATGCTACTTCTTTTTCGATATCTCTTTCCTCTTCCATATTGGTATAAAAACTTAACTTGTTTAAATAAGTTTTGGATATACTGGTGAGTTGTAAAATTATATTTTATCAACATTCCAATTATAACTTTTTAATTTTTTAGTTGCGTAGAATGTATCTTTATTACCATAATCTTTTACTGCTAACCATAAGATTCTTTCTAATTCACCTTTTTCTAATAATCTTTGTTTTCCTTTATCTTCAATTAAAGTTTTATTGGAAGCTAAAGTATAAATATCTGCAGTTAGTTGAGTTGGTATTGCAAATAAAGACATTTCTAAGGGGATTCTTGAATTTTCATTTTTATTACAATATTCTATTATTTGTAAATAAGATGCGATTTCATGTGGACAAAATTTAGCATATCTCAAATATTTTTTTAATTTACTTGACCTTCTTATATCATAATTTTTTTCTTCACAAGAATGATTTGTATTTGCAATCATTCCAAGATTGAATTTCATATTATTATCAATTATTGGAATGTTGTCATATTTAAATTTGTATTTCCCTCTTCCTCTTGTTCTAGATGGTGTTGAAACTATAAATGCGGCTCCCGCTTCACTAGATGCATCAGCATATGATTTTATATAAATTACAGGATTGCAACACCCTTTAATATTTCTATTTGAATAACAATATAATTTTGAACCTTCTAAGCAATCAACTAAAGAAATTTCTAAATTAGGTACAAAAAAATTATCAGAAGTATAAATAAGTCCTCCATACATTGAATATTTTAAATTATCTAAGGCTCTTTCTCTTGCTTTCAAAGGAGTAATTCCTTTTTGAGCCATTACTTCAATATTTCCCACTTCTAATCTTTGAGCTTTTTTCAAAAAATCTTTAGGATTAGGATAACTTTTAGAAATTAAGTCTTCTTTAATAAGTAAAAATTCATTATTTTTCAAAGAAAGAAGATTTTTTACAATATTAAGATTACCAACTTCTTTTGCATCATACTTTTCTTTGATTTTCCCAAGGGTTTGTCTCTTGAAAAATGATTTTTTACCTTTTTTTACCATTATTTATGCTAATTGACAAGAAATTATAAAGGTTGCTCATAAACCTAGTTTTACAAAGCACATTCTATGAAACTTGTAAAAAAAAAGCGATATATTTAAAAATACTAAACATTCATAATAAGTATTAAGTTATCGAGAGGGATTACAAATGGATGATGAAAAAATATTTTCAAAGGAATTAATTGGAAAAACTGTTGTTAGTAAAAACGGTAAAACTTACGGATTAGTTAGCGATGTTGAATTCGAAACACGATCTGGTGAATTAATTAATATTATACTTAAAAACACTACAGCTAATGCTCAAAAATTAGAACTAGAAAAAGACGCTTCAGGAAACTTGAAAATACCTTTCTCTGCAGTTATTGCAGTTGGTGATTTCTTAGTAGTATCTGAAGAAGATATTATCTAAATTTTTTCTTTATTTTTATTATTTAT
>Ga0075112_1000520_pt1 | contig 16565 bp, 16 predicted proteins | sample AntAceMetag02UKF_FD_69783 | JGI IMG/M metagenome (GOLD analysis project Ga0075112, IMG submission 69783) | Saline lake microbial communities from Ace Lake, Antarctica - Antarctic Ace Lake Metagenome 02UKF | ecosystem: Environmental > Aquatic > Non-marine Saline and Alkaline > Saline | place... | reverse complement strand
TAACCCGTAACCCGTAACCCGTAACCCGTAACCACATTAATTCCTTACAACAAGGACGTCAAGCCGATGATTCCAGCGTTTTGTGACCGCCATGCCCCGTGGATTGCTTTTTTTCTCGGCGTTCTGTTTTTAATGCCCGGTATCTGGTCCGAATGCAGCATCACCGGGCAGGACGAATACTGGCTTTCCTTTCGAACACCCATGGAGACACTGGAACGGGATACCTGGTTTACAACGTGGGTCAATGAGGAACCGCGACTGCGAAAGCCCCCGCTTCTTTATTGGGCCATTTCACTCACCTATAAAACATTTGGGATCCATCCATTTTCAGCTCGAATATGGGGCGTTTTGGCCGGGGCCGGGCTTGCGGCCTGTTCCGCACTCCTGTACAGGGAATTGTTCAGGAAAAGCGGTTTATTGGCCGGGCTGATCACCCTCAGCGTTATTACCGTGGCTATCGAGGGCAGAAGAGCCATGCTGGATCTCCCCATGGCTTTTTTCACATCCATGGCCGTCCTCTACGCCCTGAAATGGGGGAAGTCCGGACGGGCTGGCTGGATTCTGCTTTCCGCACTCTCCCTGGGGTTTTCGTTCCTTGTAAAAGGACCTGTGGGGATCGGCCTTTTTTTCGCCGCCTCCTTAAGCGCCCTTTTTGTTTTCAAAAAATGGCGTTTTCTGGTTTCACACTGGGCCCACTTTTCCCTGGCCATTGTCCTTTTTGCCGCGGTTTGCCTGCCTTGGCCTCTCATCATGGCCCATCTCTGGCCCGGTTTTCTCGCGGTCATGGACAATGAAGTTGCGGCCAGGGGAATCGGGACCTTTCATCCCGGAAAGGCCTTTTCCACCCTTGGGGCCTCCTTCGGGCTTGTGTTTCCATGGTCGCTCGTCCTCCTCGCCTCGCTGATCTATACAATAGCCCACGCAAAAAGCAAAGGAGAACAAAAAGACCTCTGGCTTGTTGCCTGGTTTTTCAGCTGCGTGATCCCTTTCATGTTCATTCGGGCCTTTGCCCGTTACATGACACCCATGATTCCTGCAGCTTCGGTTCTGTGTGCAAGCTGGTTGATTCGTTACCAGGGGGCGTGGAAGAAAAGGCTGATTCGAATTTCCATCGTCCTGCTGGCCATCGCTTCTCTCTTTTTCATTTCTTTCTTTCTCTGGTTTCAAAAAGGCGTCGTCATGGCAATGGCTTGCCTCCTTTGCTGCGGGATCATGTTGTGGACAGCCTTTAGGTCGAACGATGCACGCCCGGTTGCCTTGACCACGGCAATCCTGCTTTCTCTGTTAATGGGCGGCCTCTATCCGACCCTTGGCATAAACGCCATACCCTCTGATCTTGATGAAATCGTAGGGCCGCTGCCCGTGGCAGCCTTCAACAGTTCCCAACCCTCCATGTTGTCTATCCGTTTAAAAAGGAGCGCCATACAGATCCGGTCCTTCGTTGAGGCAGACAGGAACAAATTGAAAAAGTTCAACGGCTTCGTTTTCATGAGAAAGGAATACATCGGCGCCTTTGAAAACTTAGCGCGAAAGCTGAATATTTTCTATGAGAAAACAGGATGTTTTGACAGTTTTTATTCGCGAAAGGCCTGGATTCGTTTCGCAAGGGAAGACGCGGATGTCAACGACTGGAAAGACGCCATAAAAAAGAGATCCCTGGACAACTTAAAACCCACTATCTGTTACTATCGCGTGCACCCTGAAGGCGGTGCTCATGAATAGGCGCACAGTAGCCATTCTGATCCTTGCGGCTTTAGCTATTCATGTCTGGCCCTTTTTTCTGTGGCTCTCGAACACCGGTGCCCATGAAAATGCTTTTGTCCTGCCCTTTCAAAATACGACGTCTGGCAGAAAAAAACCGTTCATAACGGAAAAATTCATCATCCCCGACCAAGGCGATCGCATGGTGCACGTGGCTTCCCTCTGCGAAATGCCAGGGGGGAAATTTGTAGCGGCCTGGTATGGGGGTACACGAGAGGGAGCCAAAGATGTGGCCATTTTCTTGTCTTTCCTTGATCCCCGGAAAGAGGGTTCCTGGACCGAACCGGAGGTGGTCGTAGATCGAATATCCGCATCGAAAGAACTATACCGATATATCAAGAAAGTGGGCAACCCCGTAGTGTTTTCCGACCCCATGGACCGTCTCTGGATGATTTTTGTGACGATTCCCTTTGGAGGATGGTCCTGCAGTTCGCTCAATGTGAAGATATCAAATGATGGGGGGGACACATGGACAGATACCACCAGACTGACTCTGAGCCCTTTTCTCAATATCAGCGAACTGGTCAGGAACAATCCGGTGCTCCTGCGGGACGGCCGATTCGGAGTACCCATTTATCATGAATTCATTGGTTATTTTCCCGAAATACTTTGGATCAAGGTAAAAAAAGGACAGGACGCCTGCATTGAATACGGAAAGACCAGAATAATCGGAGGTCGGGATTACATTCAGCCTGCCATTGCAGTGTCCAACGAACTTTCAGCCTGTGCATTTTATCGGTGTCGTTCTGAAAAAAGAAAGGTGGGCATGGGAACAACGGTTGACGGCGGAGCCACGTGGTCAGCCGCCAGAAAACTTGAACAGGCCAATCCGGATGCATCCCTGGATGTCGTCACGCTCTCTGATGGCCGGTTTCTCATGGCCTATAACGACAGTTTCAACAAGCGGGAGAACCTCAAGTTAGCCCTGTCCAACGACCGCGGAAAGACCTGGCAAGCAGTGGCAACATTAGAGAATTCGCCAGGGCATGAATTTTCTTATCCATACATGATCAAAAGTCGCTCCGGGGATGTTCACCTCGTATATACGTGGAAAAGAAAGCGGATCAAGCATGTGGTCTTTAATGAAGCATGGATCCATTCCATGGAGAAGACATCCGTGGAAAAGCGAGAACACCAATGATTGCAACAGTTTTCTCCTTTCTCTTTCCTTCTCTGGTGATTATGATGCTGCTTCAAATGGGAACACACCGGCTCAACTGGAAGACTGTCGGTTGGCGACCCGCTCTGATCTTGTTCCTGGTTTCCGTTTTTATTGCCTCCTTCCCGGTGAAAGGACTGCCTCTGGGTCGCTGGCTCTTCAGTTTTAATGCGAATTTCAGTATCACATTGACCGCTCTCCTTTTCTGTCGAGTATGGCAGAAAGCCATGGGAATCAAACTTTTTCGACCCATTGATTTCCAGGCAGCGTGGATTTTCTCTGCCATTACAGGCCTCGTTCTTTACCCAATGGCCCTGGGCATGGGCCCTTTTGACCCCTACACGGCAGGCTGGGGATTCTCCTGGCTCTCTGTAAAGGTCCTGATGATCACAATCATACTGGCATTTCTGAAAAACCGCTTTGCCGTCGTGCTGTTGCTAGCGGTTCTTGCCTGGAATCTCCGTCTGCTTGAATCCCGAAATCTATGGGACTACTTCACAGATCCCTTTCTAACGATTTTTTCGCTGGTGATGCTCATAATAAGGGGCATTGAATCTCTTCGAAAACGGCCGCTTAGGGAAACCCGCTGAAAAGTTTCGCGCCATAGGGTCCCACAGTTCCACAGTTCCACGGTTCCACAGTTCCACGGTTCCACGGTTCCACGGTTAAAAGTTTCACATTGGATGCAGATTTCAAGTGATATTTCATCAGGATCAATCCCTTTCTCAGCAGCTTCTTCCATGGAATGCTTTACATTTGTTCAGCTATCGGATAGATTTTCCTTAGTCGTTGAACCCTTGAACCCTTGAACCCTTGAACCCTTGAACATACTAGAGCATACGAGAAACATGACCCAGGAAAAAGCGCCGGAAATTTCCATCGTGGTGCCCATATACAACGAAGCCCCCAACCTTCGGCCATTGGTTGATAAAATCTGCAGCGTCATGCGCCCTCTGGGTCGTTCCTTTGAACTCCTACTTGTGGACGACGGAAGCACAGACGAAAGCAGAGACATCCTAACTTCTCTGAAAAAAGAAAACCGGGAGCTGCGCATACTCTTTTTCAGGCGAAACTTTGGCCAGAGCGCTGCCATGACCGCAGGATTTGACCATGCCCGCGGGGGAATTGTGGTCAGCATGGACGGGGACCTTCAAAACGATCCTGCAAACATTCCAAAAATGATAGAGCGGCTGGAAGAAGGCTTCGACCTGGTAAACGGGTGGAGAAAAGACCGGAAAGATAAATTCTTTTCAAGACGACTGCCCTCCATTATCGCCAACAGGATTATCGGAAAAGTTACAGGCGTTCACCTCCATGATTACGGGTGCACCTTGAAATCCTACCGCAGCGAACTGGCCAAAAAACTTCTTCTGTATGGGGAACTTCATCGCTTCATTCCCGTCCTTGCGGATTTTCACGGCGCCAAGATAGACGAGGTAGTTGTTTCACACCATCCCAGAAGAGAGGGAAAAAGCAAGTATGGAATAAGCAGGACTTACCGGGTAATACTTGACCTGCTTCTCATGCTTTTTTTCCAGAAATTTGCCACCAGGCCCCTCCATTTTTTCGGGCTCGGTGGCGGGTTGCTGTTTACTGTAGGATTTCTCATTGAGCTGTATTTGACATGCCTGAAGATATTTGGAGGGCATGATATCGGTGGCCGGCCGCTTCTCCTTCTGGGGGCCATGCTGATCATTACAGGCATAGGGCTGGTCGGGATCGGTCTTTGCGCAGAGCTGATCGTTCGCACCTACTATGAATCCTCGGACAAACGAATATACTCCGTACGGGAGATCCTGGAGTGACCAGTACAATGCGTCGCCGTATAAGCTGGCTGATACGAATCACCATTAGCGGCGGCATTATCCTTTGGCTCTTTTCCAGATACAACCTCAGGGAGGTTCTGACTTCCTTTGAAGCGCTGCCTTTACATATGCCGGCTGCAGCTTGCTTGATGTACCTTGCAGCCCAGATGCTCAGCAGCCTCAGGTGGCAGGTATTGTGCACACTTTTTTCTTTCCGGGACAAGTGGCGTACCTTTCTGGGCTTTTATTTTGTGGGCATGTTTTTCAACCTTTTCCTGCCAACCGGTCTCGGGGGAGATTTTTTCAAAATCCATTTTCTTTCCCGGAAAAATGGCAGGAGGCTCTCCGCTACTTTCACGGTTCTTGGGGATCGACTCTTCGGGTTAATTGCCATGTTGCTCATAGGCGCCGCGTCCGTAAAAATCAGGCCTGACCTGCTGCCGTCTCCACTTTCGGACATCCTCTTTGCGGGCGGACTGGCCGTATTGGGAGGGCTTTTCTTCCTGCCCCTTATTGCAAGAATGGAAATCCCTTTCTGGCCGGCTCTTTCCCCCTATCTCAAAGACCTTTTAGCCATCTGGCGAAGGCCAAAAGAGATGTTCATCATCCTTGGACTTTCCTTCATTCTTCAGGCTTTGGGGATGGGGGCTGTAGCTGTGTTGGGTTCGGGCCTGGGCATCAAGGTTCCCGTCACGTTCTATTTTGCTGCCGTACCTGTCGTAGCCATAGCCATTCTAATTCCCATAAGCTTGAACGGGATAGGGATCAGGGAGGGGGCGTTCGTTTACCTACTGGGACTCAAGGGTATTCCAGCAGCCCCTGCTCTATGTCTTGGTCTTCTTTATTTCGCAGTACAGGCAGCCGTCAGCCTCATAGGGGGAGCCGCCTATGCCGCAGGCTTTCACCGCCGGGATACTACCCTGCAGGACCGGCCGGACATATAAATCATGACCATTTATACCTATATCATAAAAGAGATCTGGCCTAATTTCATAGCCAGCCTCCTGGTTTTCGTTTTTGTCATGGTTGCGGCCCAGATGCTCTCCATCACGGAATTAATTGTGACCAGCGGAGTGAAGGTTACGCAGGTGGCCGGCATGATTTTTTTTCTCCTGCCTGATATACTTTCTTTTGCCCTTCCCGCGGTAACCCTCATGGCTGTTGTAGTAGCCTTTCTGCGTCTCTCCGCGGACAGCGAAATCATTGCCCTCAAATCCTCCGGCGTAAGCCTCTACCAGATGCTTCCACCTGTGGTGATCTTTTCGTTTCTGATTTTCATCATTGCCATGACCATTACGGTATTCGCCGCTCCCTGGGGCAACCGTTCTTTTAAAGATCTTCTTTTCAAAATCGCTAAAAGCAAGGCCGATCTGGGAATTAAGGAGCGCGTCTTTTCGGAGCCTTTTGAAGACGTGGTCATATACGTAAATAGTTTTTCAAAGCAAGACGGGGTATTACGGGACATCTTTGTGGTTGACAGAAGGGATAAGTCCGTTGCAAATACAATTATTGCCGAAGAGGGGCATATCCTCATCAATCCTGATAAACGGATTATCACACTGTATTTCATGAAAGGGATAATCTTCCAGGTTGAAGAAACTTTCGATTCAGCCCGGACCATAAACTTTAACACATACGGCTTGAATATCGGTCTCAAGGACATTCTGGCCAATTTGGAAACAAGGGAAAAAGCCCCTCACGAACTATGGGTGCAAGATCTTGTAAAAGAGCTGAAAACTGCTCCGAAAGGAGACAGGAGGCGCAACCGAATTATGCGGGAGCTGATTGAAAAAGTATCCATACCGCTGTCCATCATTTTCATGGGGATTATCGGAGTTCCCCTTGGTGCACAGATACGCACGCGTGGGCGAACAACCGGGATTGGTATCAGCCTGGTTGTTTTTTCCGCCTACTACCTGTTTCTCACAGCCATCAGGAGTATTTGCTCCAGCGGAGCGATCTCTCCCGCGTTTGGGGTATGGCTGCCCGATATATTTCTGATCCTGTTCAGCATTGCCCTCCTCCGTCGGGCTTCCAGGGAACGATCCTCCTTTTATTTTCCACGATTGCCATTTAGAAAAAAGACGACATCATGAAACTGATTTATTTTCTTCTCCCATTCGGTCTAGGATTGGCATTTGCACTGATTCTGACCCCCTTTACAAAACGCCTCGCCCGGAAGACAGGAATGGTCGCCATCCCCAAAGATAACAGGTGGCACCGGCGGGAAACGCCCCTCCTGGGTGGAGTCAGTATTTTCTGTTCCATGATGGCTGCGTGGTTCCTTGGCGCCTGGTTGTCCGGTCTTGATACTTTCCCTGATGCCTATCTCATCCTGTTGTTGTGCGCGGGAGGAATTTTCGCCCTGGGGCTGACAGATGACATCGTGAATATGGACCCGCAACACAAGCTGGCAGGACAGATCATTATTACCTCTCTGCTCTTGTTTTTCGGTTTTAGATTGGAGTGGACCCAGTACCAGACCATTAATCTCTTTTTTTCCATCCTCTGGATTGTGGGCATTACCAATGCGTTTAACCTGCTGGACAATATGGACGGCCTTTCATCCGGCGTGGCTTTTATTTCCGGCGCTTTTCTGCTTGTCTTAACCTATTTTGGCGTCAATCCGGGGCCGTTACACCAGCCTTTCCTTATCACCCTGGGCGCCTTTTTAGGAGCTATCCTTGGATTTCTGGTTTTCAATTTCAATCCGGCTTCCATATTCATGGGGGATGCAGGCAGCCTGTTCATGGGCTTTACCCTGGCCTGCCTGACCATATCCGGGAGTTCCCAACATACCGACGGAAGTGGGTTTCTCAATTTCGCCTCTATTATCTCAATCCCGGTGCTCATCCTTTTTATACCGATCCTGGACACCGGATTCGTCAGCATTATGCGTAAACTTTTCCGAAGACGGATTTCCCAGGGAGGACGCGACCATTCTTCTCACCGACTGGTGGCTATCGGATTCAGTGAAAAAAAAGCTGTCCTGATCCTGTATGCATTTTCCGTAACCTCCGGCCTCATGGCCCTCCTGATTAACCGTCTTTCGGCCGGGACAGCAATCGTCATCGTTATTGTGTACCTCCTGTTCATCCTGTTCTTCTGGATCTACCTTGCCCGGGTTAAGGTCTATTCGGAAAAACCGATCATCGATCATGACGGCGCCAGGGGAATTACAACAATCCTCCTTCAGGTTACCTACAGAAGAAGGGTATTTGAAGTGCTGCTCGACCTGGTGCTTATAACAATTGCCTACTACACCGCATATCTTCTCAGGTTTGAAGGGACAATCGGTCCCAATTTTGATTTCTTTCTAAATTCCCTGCCGGTCCTCATTGCCTGCCAGGTCTTGTTCTTCTATATTTTCGGAGTCTATCGAGGAGTATGGGAAGATACGAGCATCAGGGATCTGATCGTGTACGGCAAGGCCATTACGGCCGGAACAATAGTCCCCATCCTGATTCTGCTTTTCATGTACCGGTTTTACAGCTTTTCAAGGGCTGTTTTCGTTATCTACTGGGGGCTGATGCTGCTGATGGTGTCCCTGTCCAGGCTTTCTTTTCGCCTCTTAGATGAAGGAATCCGAAAAGGAAACCGGAGCGGGAATCGGGTTCTGATCTATGGTGCAGGGCTTGGAGGCCAAATGACCATGCGGGAAATTGAAACCAACAAAGATCTGGGAATGATCCTCGCGGGGTTTATGGATGACAATCCCTCATTGAGAAAGAGAAAAATTCGCGGCTATCCTGTTTTCGGTGGCATGGCGGATCTGAAAGAGGTCATTAAAAAGCGTGGGATCAAGGAAATCATTATTTCCTTCAGGGAAAAAAGCACTGAAAAAAAGACGGAGATTCGGAATCTTTGCAGCGAGATGGAGATCGACATGAAGATCAAAGAGATGAAGCTCCGCATTGAATAGCACCTAAAAACTGCAATTAGCTTTTGGCTATTAGCCGTTAGCTTAAAGGTCTCAAGCATTTACATAGATTCTGTCTAGCCGAGGCATCCCTTTTTGATGCGGATCTATTTCACCGTAAATTGTTGAAATTGTATTCCTAATAGCTAAAGGCTAACAGCTAATTGCATCTTTTAAGTAGCGGGATCATCACAAAGAACGTTTCTTTTTAAGAATCAACTGCTTTCGTTGCCTCGCCAGTTTCTGTTTATCCTCCACCTTATCGGATTCATCCACGATCTCTCTTCCCAGGATTTCCTCAAGGACATCCTCCAGGGATATGAGTCCGGACAGGCCTCCATACTCGTCGATAACTGCAAAAAGGTGCTGTTTTAATTCCAGGAACTCCACAAGGACACTGTTTAAACGGGCTGTCTCAACCACAAAATGAACCGGCCCCATGAGGTCGCCCAAGGTGTATTTTTTTTTACCATGGGCCACAGCAACCAGGATCTCTTTCGTCAGCGCAACCCCCACAATATCTTCTTGATTTTCACCATAAACGGGGATCCGGCTGTGTTCCAACCCACCTGTTGTCTCCATGGCTTCTTCCACTGTAAGTTCCCTGCTGAGAGAGAAAACAACCGTCCGGGGGGTCATCACATCCTTGGCCGTCTTTTCATGGAGAGTAAGGATTCTTTCAATGGCCAGTTTCTGATAGGACTTAATGGCCCCGCTTCGCTGGCTCACATGCACCATGGCCTGGATCTCTTTTGCTGTAATCAGTTCTTCCTGATGCCCTTTGCTGATGATGCGCGTGACAAGGCCGATAAGCCAGATGCCGGGAGTCATGATCCAGACCAGCCCTTTTAAAGGATAGGCCACAAGCCCGACAAGAGAACGACCGTATACCACCCCCGCGGTCTTGGGAATAATTTCAGAAAAAATGAGGATGGATACGGTAAAGAAAACGGAGAAATAGATAAGCCATTCCTTCCCGAAAACAGCGGTTGCAGCCGCCCCCGCAAACGCAGCCCCCGCCGTATTGGCGATGGTATTGAGAGTCAGAATGGCCGCTATGGGTTGCTCCACGTTCCGTCGCAAATCCCTCAAGATGCTTCCCCCGGGCCGTTTTTCCTGCGCCATCACCTCAAGATGTCGCCTGGGAACGGAATAAAGAACCGATTCAAAAAGGGAGCATATGGCAGATATCAGGATGGCAAAACTCACTGCAAGGACTAATTCTATCATTTTATTTGTACCTTTTTCCCTTTCCGGTATCTCCGCTCTTTTTCGTGGGAAAATTCCCCCGTCTCCGCCATGTTCCGTATTTCCTCTGGTCGGTTGATATTGAAAAAAGATCTGAGTTCGGGATCAAATTGCACGATTTCGTCTTCCCCCACATACCCTACGGAAACGTACTGAAAGAGCCGGACAATCTGGTAATTTCCAGACTGGATAAGTTTTTCAATAAAGGGTATGCATTTCGTCCCGTACAGGGCGTGAAGGGCTTCTATTTTCCAGGTTATCTTGGGAACGACCACATCAAACTGGTCTTTTATGCCAACCATGTAACGAATTAAATCGGGGCTCAAAAACGGCATGTCACATGCGACGAAAAAGCCTGCTTTCCCTGGGATCATCTGCAATCCGGTAAGAATCCCCCCCAGAGGGCCCAATCCCGGAATAATGTCCCGACGCATGGGCATATTGAGATAGGAATATTCTTCCGGGCTGTTGGTCACAATCACGGTTTGCTCAAAAATAGACTGGAGAACCCCCGCGACCCTTTCAATCAGGGGAATACCGTCAACCTCAACAAAGGCTTTGTTGGCGCCGTAACGACTGCTCTTTCCCCCCGCAAGAATAACCCCGGAGACATCGGCTGAAAGGACTTTTTTTCTACGCGTTGAATTCTTTGATGCGACGGGCATGGGTATAAATCCGGTTGGTTTTTTTTGCCATATCTACAAGCGTAATATTGTAAAATCTAGCTGCTTCCACAGCCCTCGACGTGGGCCGGGACATGGTTAAGAAAAGAGGAAACCCGGCCCTGGCCACTTTCAGAATCATTTCGAGGCTCGCTCGGCCACTGGAAACGGCAATCTTATCATGCGGGGAAATCCCTTTCAAGAGCATGGTTCCAATCGCCTTGTCCAAGGCATTATGACGGCCCATATCTTCACTGTGAACGACACATTTTCCCTCCGGGTCGAAAAGAGCTGCAGCATGGGCCCCGCCTGTTTTTGAATGAAGAGGCTGGAAACTATTGAGGTCATTGGAAACATTATAAAGGGTCTCCATGGAGAAGCGCTGCCTGCTTTTCACTCTGCACAGTCCCTTTTTCAAATTACGGAAATTCTCAGTTCCACAAATGCCGCAACTTGAGAAAGAAATTCGTCTTCCAACGAATTCCCCTGCAGGGGCGGCATATCCTGGAATAGACATTTTGGCCTCTATGATCTCTTCGTCATAGTCCTGATGTGACTGGGAAATTTCGCATTCCGCAATTTGTTGAACATCATTTATAAGACCTTCGGTAAAAACAAATCCTGTCGCCAGTTCTTCGGCCATTTGCGGTGTGAACATGATAAGGGTATGATTCTGTCCATTAATACTAATCTGTAAGGGGGTTTCAGCTATTAATTCCGTCGAAAGTTGAGAAATATCGCCATTTTTTTGTGTAAATGAACGGAAAGAATGATAAACATCGATTTTTTTCATGGTTCCCTTTAAGGAAGAATGTTTATTCCTATTGACTTTGGCCGATAAAATGGTATGCTCAGAAATTATTAAATAGAATTGAGGATAATGAAAGGAGCATTTTGAGCAGAAGCGATCTCATTCAGTTAGAAGGCGTTGTACAGAGGGTGCTCGGCGGCGGCACCATGGAAATCCAATGCGACAACAACATGACAGTCAGGGGAGTCCTTTCCGGCCGGATGAAAAAGCACCGGATAAAGGTGATGGTTGGTGACCGTATTCAAGTCAGCGTGTCACCCTACGACACATCCCATGGTCTGATAACCTACCGCTTTTAATGCCCCCTCCCAGGGTTAATCCCTCTCGCATATTTCAACAAGGACACCGTTGGTTTCTTTCGGGTGGATAAAAGCAATTTTCGCCCCTCCGGCGCCTTTTCGGGGTTCCTTGTCGATGAGCCTTACCCCTTTTGCCTTCAGTTCCTCCAGGGCATCGTGGATGTTTTCTACCCTGAAAGCGATGTGCTGCACACCTTCCCCACGGGCATCTATGTATTTGGCTACGGGTCCATCCGGTTCCGTGGTTTCCAGCAACTCAACCTCGCTGTCCGTAATTGGGATAAACGCAACGTTAACCTTCTGTTCTTGGACATTTTCAATGTCTTCGATTGCGAGGCCCAGAATATCTGTGTAGAATTTTCCAGCCTGTTTGATTTCTTTGACTGCAATACCTATGTGGTCAATATGCTTAATCTTCATTTTTTTCTCCCTGTTCGTGTCAACTGCTCTTTGGGCAAAGTAACGTCTCCCCGGCTTATTTCAAAAAAACGATCCCTTTCTTTTCCAATTGAAAAGGAAATCTAGGGGAAAACCACTTGCCTTTAAAAGACTTGACTACTATTATATAAGGACCGATGGCAATCATATTACCATAACTTTTGTTCCAGATCCAAGGTTTTATCCATGAAAGATGTCCCTTTTCGCTGTTCAATTGATTATGAAGGAGAATCATGAAAAAGAACTGGTCCATTTTAATAACTCTACCAATAATTCTGGCGATTTTTGGAATCGCCGGTGCGGCGACAGCCCCCGCAACTTCCATAAAAAAAATCGCGATCATGCCATTTTCCATGAATTCGGACAAGGATCTCAAGTTTCTGCAATTGGGCATTATAGATATGCTCAGTTCCAGGCTTGCCTGGAAAGACAAAATAGAAGTCATTGAAAAAGGACTTGTCCTTAGTAAATCAGACGCTTTCCCCGGTCCAATGGACAAGCAAAAAGCTCTTGAAATAGGGAAGGCGCTGGGGGCTGACTACGTCATTCTGGGGAGCCTGACTGTATTTGGCGACAGCGTCAGCATGGACGCAAAGATATTGGATGTAGCAAAAGACAAAGAACTTGTGAGTGCCTTTGAACAGTCCAAGGGCATGGATGGTGTTATTCCTACAGTAAACAAATTTGCTGAAGACATTAACGCCAAAGTCATGGGGAAATATGTCCCGGAGCATGAATCCGGCCCTGTGGCAAGGAGAGAAGAGGCTGGCGCACTCATTGCGACTGGTCAGGGGCCGGGTGGCGCCAAGGCAGCATCCTACGTAAAGCGTTTCAAGCTTGAAATACGGGGGCTCGGTGTAGGCGATCTGGAGGGCGACGGAAAAAATGAACTGGTCATGATCGATAAAAAGACGGTGTACATCTATAAATGGATAAAAAACACCCTTTCTGAAACCGCCGCCATCAAAGGAAGCTGGTCCCCCGATTATAACTACGTGAGCGTTGCGGACATGGATGGAAACGGCCGAGCTGAAATTTATGTCACCAATCTCACCCTGTCAGACGTCTCGTCTTTTGTTTTGGAGTGGGATGGAAGCCGTTTTAAAGAGATCATCAGCGGACAGAAATGGCTGTTCAGGGTTATTGACCTCCCGGGAAGGGGCCAAACCATTGTGGGACAGAAGAGAGCCATTGAAGGGTCCTACTACGGCGATGTATTCACACTCGTGCGGCAGGGAGACAATTTGACTGCCGGAGAACCGATTAAACTGCCCCATGGCGGAAACGTCTTCAACTTTGTTCAGTCCGATCTCACGGGAAAAGGCGGTACCTACACCACCATGTTGAATCCGTATGAATACCTCGAAGTATTCGATGGCCAGGACGCAAGGCTCTGGAAAAGCGATGACTATTACGGAGGAAGTCTTGCTTTCATAAATGACTTGAAGACAGACATGAACCGTATGGTCGGCGTGCCGGTAAGGGTTTTCCTGCCGTCTCCCATTTTTTTAAGCGATGTGGATGAAGACGGAAAAAAAGAGGTGGTTATCTGCCAGAATATTTCTAAAACCCTCCGTGTAACCAATGATTTCAGATGGTTTGGAAGCGGGAAGGTGCATTTCATGGCCTGGGACGGAGTGGGCCTAAGCACGGTATGGACATCACAAAAATTGTCGGGAACAGTCGTAGGCTATGAGGTGGCGGATCTGGACCAAGACGGTAAGAATGAGCTCATTATCGCATCCGTTACCAGTGACAGTTACTTCCTCGGGTTCCCAAAAAGCCGTCTCGTTCTGTACGACCTGAAATAGAGCACACCTGCAGGGAGTGGCGATCTGTATGGTGATTCGCAAAGCGACAATATGTGGTCTCAAAGATCATTGGGGTTCCCCCCTTAAAGGGTTATCATATAGAGGAAGGTATCCCGGTCAGCCTCTTCTGAAAAAACAGGGCAACCCCCAGACAGATAGAAACCACCAGAAAGCACAAAAGAAAAGCATCCTGATAGGCCACCACGGGGTAGATGCCGTCCACCCTGCCCGCCCGGTCTAAAATAGCCCCGGTCCAGACCTGAAAAATTGCCACCCCCACAAACGGAAAAGGATTAAGGAGACCAGTGGTGAGCCCCAGGATCGATGCCGGGGTGGTGTCTCTCACCAAGGCCCACAGGATTGTTCCCAGACCCCCGGAAGCCCCACCCAGAATCAACAAAATGGATAAGGTCCCCAAAATCCCCAGATTGTTTCCGGCGAACACCAAACATGCCCATAAGACTGTTTCCATAGCCAGAATGCCGATGAGTACCCGCACTTTATTCAGATGGAACCGGCTGGAAAGCCAGCCCGTGAAAGGGGCCCCCAGGATCAGGCCAATGGGGATGACCATATTGAACATGCTGGCATGAAAAAGATCCATGCTCAGCAGGGACATGAGGAAAGTGGTTGCCCAGAGACCCTGGAATGTGAGATAGGTCCCAAAGGCCCCGAAGAAGATAGCTCCCATTATCCAGAAACGAAGAGAGCTGAAGATGTGAAAGGTCGATTTCAGAGGACCAACGGCCCTTTCGCCTTCGGATGGAGTGCTCTTTTCGTGGGACGTGGCAGCCTTTGGAAGGGGGTTCCTAATAAGCAGAAAAGCACCAAGGGCGAGTCCCAGAGTAATGGCGCCGATCCCCATGAAAGTACCCCTCCAGCCCCACATCTGGGCTGCCCAGGCCAAGGGGGTGGTGGCAACAATGGCCCCGAGATTTCCCAATGCCAGAAGGGTCCCGGTCAGGGTGGCAAACTCCTCTTCCCGAAACCATTGGGAAAAAGCCTTCATGCCGGGGACAAAGACTCCCCCAACACCAAAACCGATGAGGGCCCGACCCGCTGAGGCCCATTCAATACTCGGGGCCAGCCCAAAAAGGAAACAGCCCAGGGCCGACACCAGGGTCCATCCGGACACCACCCAGCGGGGACCCCATCGATCCGCAAGATAACCAACCACAGGCTGCTCAAAAGCATAGAGGTAGAAGTACATGGAGGACATGAACCCCAGGACCGTGGCGTTGACATCAAAGGTAGCCAGGAGATCAGGAGCGATAACCGATGTGGAGACCCTGTGAAAATAAGCGAAAAAGTAGACGGCCGCGATGGCGCCAAAGACCGTCCAGCGGCCACCCCAGGGGGATCTTTTTTGTTTTTGATAGGACATCATGGCCTGCCGATCGTTTCGAGAAATCTGGCAATGTCGCGTTTTTTGATTTTCCTTTCTAATACCATCGCCTCATCTCGTATCTGGAATTTCTGGATATTAACCTACTTCCAAGGGCCTTTGAACCGTTTGGTAGTTTTTGAGAGACGGTAGCCCGGATCGTTGTGTTCACGCAAACGGCGCTCAACATCTGAAGTGTACGCACATTATCTCCCCGATGTTTCGCTCTGAATAATGTACACCCAGAAGGCCACGGTTTGTTTCAAATATAAAATAAAAAACCCGGCTATTTTCTCGCCTGGGCTTTCTTTATGTGATGGCTCCCCCTGGTGGACGCACTTCGACCCCAATTTGCCAGCCCATCGAAAGGGGTGATAGATACCATTCTTGTTGCTAAGATGCAATTAAATGATGGGTTTCTTGCCAAAGGGGAAATGACAAAATTTGAGTGGGCCATTTTTTTTACTTAAGTTTTTCAGGATTATGCCGATGTTACTGTGAAGGAACTGTTTCTGTTCATAGGCAAAAAAGCAGTGAAAGGAGTGACGTTGCAGATGAAAGACAATTATGGCCTGAAAAAATGCTTTTTGATGTTTCTATCGACGCTGTTCTTTGTGTCGGCGGTATCCGCTCAGGAGAAACCATTTCTCATACTTGATGGGCCCGATGTAGTACAGGTGGGCAAGTCGCTGACCTATTCCGTTTCCACCCGGGGGGGAACAGACACCCGCTACACGTGGCGACTGGGTTACACGTCAAAAAATGCGGCTACAATTAAAGACGGCATCCTCACTGCCCTCAATCCCGGAATTGTCGGCATTCACGTAAATGGCAACGACACCGGCGCCACGGCCGAACTTCATGTGCAGGTGGTCACGAATAAGAACCGCAGCGTGACCATTACCGGCCCGGATAAGGTGGCCATTGGCAATACAGCCGCCTTTTCTGCCAGCAGAGGGGCCGTTTCCGATGGAAACTACGCCCGGTTCATTTTTTACAGCAACGACGCTCAAAAGATCGCCGCGATAAATACCGATACCGGCGAGCTTGAAGGACTCAGAGAGGGACCGGTCATCATCGGCGCGATGGATTTGCTTACGGGCCTGTCGGGCGAAAAGACGGTACTTGTTGTCGCATCGGAAAAAACAGGGTCAACCGGAAGCAATGTGGAATCCTTTTCGTCAAGAATGACAGCAAGTCATTATAATTACTAATCAACTCAAGCCATTCCCTCATTTTTTTACCTATCAAAAAAGATTCGTTTTTTT
>Ga0075112_1000513_pt1 | contig 16675 bp, 18 predicted proteins | sample AntAceMetag02UKF_FD_69783 | JGI IMG/M metagenome (GOLD analysis project Ga0075112, IMG submission 69783) | Saline lake microbial communities from Ace Lake, Antarctica - Antarctic Ace Lake Metagenome 02UKF | ecosystem: Environmental > Aquatic > Non-marine Saline and Alkaline > Saline | place... | reverse complement strand
AAACGACCACCTGGCTTAAGCAGGTCAAGACAGCGCTCAATAAATAGAATTTCCGTTTTGACTTTCGATTTTTTGGATTTAGGTAAGCTGAATAATGATGAGATGGATTTATTTAATGCCGCTTTTACCCTTGCCTGAGCTTCAACATATAGGTCACCGTACTCGTCTTTATAACGTTTGGCCGCGTCACTGGAAACCCATGTTTCCTGTTCCGTGATTTTGTCACTGGGCTCTACATTCGCCCCAAACGGAGGATTCGTCAGGATAATATCAAAGCGACCTTCAAAAATACCATTAACGTTTAAGAATCCGTCATGGTGGTGCACACCGCCATGACCATCACCATGCATAATCATGTTCATCTTGCTGGTTCGGGCCATCCGGTCATTGGCATCTGTCCCATAGATACATCTATTGGAAAGCTTCCACATGCGAGAATTTTCAGTGCGCTGATCAATGGTTTTCTGGATTTTATCATACTGCTTTCGAAGTTTTACTGCTTTGTCTTCCTCTCCGAGTTCCTTGTTTTTAAGAATTTCATCTTTGTATTCATTGTATTGTCTGTCTGCATCGGCAAGGATTTGTTCTCTGACAATTTCAAAAACACGGATGAGAAATCCGCCTGACCCACTGGCCGGATCGCACACGATTTCCCCTTCTTTGGGATTTACCATATGGACCATGAATTCCACAATAGAACGAGGGGTAAAAAACTGGCCGATCTCACCTCGAAACGTGCGGCCGAGGAATCGTTCAAAGGCAACGCCCTTGATATCCTCACTGGTATCAGACAAATTATATTTCTCCAGTTTGCGCACAATTTCCGTGCCGGTTGCAGGCTTCAGGTTGATGCGCTCATCATCTTCGAAAATTTTATCAGTGGAATAGGCCTCTTTGGTCCGTGTAAAGAGCATGTCCAGAGGGTTATCACCGAGTTGCTCTTCCAAAAAATCGACACTGAACAGGTTTTGACGCCTGCGTTTTTTACTCAATTCCCGTTCCACCCAAACCTTTACAAAGAGAATTTTGGCAATTTCATCAAACGCTGCGGCTGGATCTTTCTTCTCCCGGTTACGGATAACATTGTGGCATTGGTGCAAAAGGTCGGCAAATTCCTTTTCCTTGAATACTCTAAGCTTTGAGAGCAGCTCCTTGATTTCCTTATCCGATGCATCCGCGTGGGGGATATTTTCAATCTCTTCAATATACCCCGGCATTCTATCCTTCTTAACTCTCCAGAATCTGGTCTCCCGTGAATTGTGGGTCACGAAAAAAGGGGCATCTGCGATACGTGCATAGCACTCGCCTTGTGCATAATCCGCAGCTTTAATCGTTACGTTATCAGATTTGCATTCAATGATGATGAAAGGTGCTTTCTGATCCGCCTTGTCCTTTGCCATTCGCCATATAGCGAAATCAGCACGGGCCTGGGCGCTGCCTCTACCGGTGACATTCACCTCTCTTCGTCAATTTGATCCAGGGTATAACCATATTCATCAATCAGAACGGTCAGGTATTGCTGCCGGACCTGCTCTTCCGGCGTTAATGAAAGCCACATTTTCCGAACAGGACTGAAAATTTTGTTTCCGTCTATTTGGACTTCATCTGCTTTTTTATATTTTTTACCGGCCATTGTTTCGTTCCTTATTTCAGAATATTTCTATGTTCTAAAAAACTATAAAAACGTTGTTGCCCAATAATGATGTGATCCAGCAGAAGTATTTCCAGAATATCAGCGGCTTGCTTCAGCTTATGCGTAGTTTCGATATCTTGTTCAGAGGGTTTGGGTTCCCCTGAGGGATGATTATGCACAACAACAATGGCGCTGGCTGAAAACCGAAGGGCTTCTTCCATAACTTTTCGCGTATAAACAACCGACTGGGTAGGGATTCCTTCTGAAATGACACGTTCTACCAGCAGATTGTTTTGTCCGTCGAGGAGCAGTGCGAGAAACTGTTCGTGTCTCTTTCCTTCAAACTTTGGATAACAGAACTCTGCAATAGTATTAGCTGACTCAAAAGATACGGGGGTTACATTCTGTCTCCGAACTCGTTTTCCGATTTCTATGGCCGCCTTAAGCTGAGCGGTTTTTGCAAGACCAAGGCCTTTAAATTTAAGAATATCTTCAACATGCGCACGATCAATGCCACTGATTCCATTTAGCCTATCGACGAGTTCCCGTCCTATGTCTATTGCAGATGATCCTTCTTTACCCACTCGAAGTAAGATTGCCAACAACTCAGCATCCGTCAGTGATTCCGCGCCATACCGAATCAGTTTTTCACGAGGACGCTCGCCCTCCGGCCACATTTTTATGGAGAGATTGGTAGGAGAATTAGTCATTGAGTCGCCCCTTTTTTCTCATTTCTTCGCAAAACAAATCAAATTGTGTTCGAGCTAATTTCGATGGTGAAGTTTTTTCGTTCTCCCAACGGTTAACGGTAGCGAAACTGACTCCCAAAGCGTGTGCGAGGTCTTCCTGGCTTATCCCAAGCTGTTTGCGAACTTCTTTAACTGATCCTGAGAATTTTTTGGACTCCGTAATCATAACTCAACCCTATGCTCATATTTGCAAATTATCTTTACTTTTCATATATAACATGTGCTATAACATATGCAAGAGAAATAAAGAAAATCGAACCTTGCTTCTTTCGATAAAAGAAATTTAGCATTCAAATGGGATGCCGCCAGGTACCCTTTCACCCGATATTGGAATTCAAGCAAACTCCGGCATTACCTTGACAATAACGTCCTGAATCAGTAATATTTCTCAATTATTCCATGTTTTCTGCTTGTTACCAACACTCTCAGGAACGGTATTTATGGATTCATCGATAAGAAACGGGACTTCATCATCAATTATGATTTGAAATACCGCATTGGGATGAAATAAGGGTGCCATCATGATTACCAGAATGAAAATTTCCGGTTTCAAAAATCTTGTGGACGTTGACGTGCGATTTGGGCCATTTACCTGCGTGGCCGGTGCCAACGGCGTGGGAAAATCAAACCTTTTTGACGCCATAATGTTCTTGAGCGCTCTGTCAGAAAAACCGCTCATTGAAGCGGCGATACTCGTCCGCGGCGAAGGCGGACGGGCCGCCGACGTTCGTCATCTTTTCCATCAAATTGGCAAAGATTACGCCGACAAAATGTCCTTTGAAGTGGAAATGATCATTCCCCACAAAGGAATGGATGATTATGGGCAAATGGCGGAGGCCAGTATCACTTCCCTCAGATACGCTGTCAGTCTGGCTTATCGCCAAGATAACGGCGATGTTACACAGGGGGGTCTGGAAGTTCTTTATGAAAAGCTGGAACGTATAAGGATCGGGGATGCTGCAAAACACTTCCTTTTTCGAAAAGCGGGGTCCTGGCTTAATTCTGCAGTACACGGCGGTAGACGAAGCACTCCTTTTATTTCAACCCAAGGTGAAGGTCCAGACAGGATTATTAAAGTGCACCAAGACAGTGGAGGCGGTAAAACGGAAAAATGGCGGCGGGGGCCTGGCCCTTCTTTCCCCGCTTCAAGGCTGCCTCGCACTGCTCTTTCTTCAGCCACTAACGCGGCAGAAACGCCTACCGCCCTATTGGTAAGAAGGGAGATGCAGTCTTGGAGATTATTGCAATTAGAGCCCTCTGCCCTGCGTAAACCGGACGACATTGCAGCTCCCAGGAAGTTGGGGCCGGATGGGTCCCACCTGCCGGCAACCTTATACCGCCTGACGGGAAACAGACAATACGCGAACAACGTGGATGACGATCAGACAACGGGTCAGATCTACGCAGAGGTCGCCGGTCGTCTGTCCGAACTGATCGATAATGTGCAGGAGGTGCGGGTTGACCGGGATGAAAAACGCGAGTCTTTGACTTTGGAAATGGTCTATCATGATGGCACCTCGCATCCTGCCAGGTCTTTGTCTGACGGTAGTTTACGATTCCTGGCCCTGACCGTACTTAGCATGGACAGTGAAGAACAGAGTCTGCTTTGTTTGGAGGAACCGGAAAACGGTATTCACCCTGAACGCATTCCAGCAATGATCCAGCTTCTCCAGGATATTGCCACTGACACAGACGATTCGATTGGCCCGGATAATCCTCTCAGCCAGGTAATTATAAACACTCACTCGCCGGCCGTAGTGGGGCAAATACCCGATGATTGTTTGGTTGTAGCGGAACTGAAGGAATACGTGAAAGATGGGAAACGCTTTAAGGGCTTATCTTTAGGTTGTCTGAATGAAACCTGGCGAACCAACGCTATAGGGAAGACAAGGGTTGTTTCCATAGGAGAATTACTTTCCTATATCAACCCCACTGAGCCCGAAACCGATTCGGATTTAGACCTGGATACTGAAAAAAAAAGAAAAGCTCGCAAGGTGCGCCGGGTTATTGACAGAGACGATATCAAGCAGATGATGCTCCCGTTCACAGGAGCAATCCAGTGAAGGAAATTCGTTATACCCTGTTGACGGACGGCAGCTCCGACAAGGCATTGTTGCCGATCCTTTCGTGGCTGTTGTACCAACACTGTCCAGAATATGCCATTCAAAGACAATGGGCTGATTTGGGAAGACTACCAAGGCCACCGAAAAAATTGTCGGAAAAGATAAAAATAAGCGTGGAACTATACCGTTGCGATCTTCTGTTTGTCCACAGGGATGCGGAAGGAATCTCCAGGAATAAGAGAGCAGGCGAAATCAGGCAAGCGCTTGCAGATACTCCTCATCCGCCTGCGGTCTGTGTTGTGCCTGTCAGAATGACCGAGGTATGGCTTCTCTTTGATGAAATAGCTATTAGAAAAGCGGCAGGCAATCCTCATGGTCGGCATCCATTGCAACTACCAGACATGAGCAATCTTGAAAACCTCCCCAATCCGAAACAGATTCTGCATGATCTTCTGCGCCTGGCCAGTGGAACAACGAACAAACGTCGTTTGGAAAGACTGTCCGTCAGCAGACTTGCTTTTCGTGTGACAGAATCTATTTCAAGCTTCGCACTTTTGCGGGAATTGGCTGCATTCAGATATCTTGAAGAGGAACTTTCGGAAATTATCGCCGACCAGAACTGGTAATCAGTGCAACGATTTTGCGGCAACTATATCCGACGGAATATTTATCATTCACGCCGCAAGCGGCACTGGAAATTTCGACCTTGCCGTTAAAGGAATAAAGTCCGAAAGAAAGATAGACATAAATGATACAGAAAACCGGGACTTGCTCCGAGCTGGTGCTGTTTCTGCAGGACAAACTACCCGTAAGCAAAAAAAACTTTGTACGGGTTAAAATCCTTTTTGTTATTACGGTTGCGATTCATCAAATTTCTGCAGCATTTCCTCACTGGGTTTGGCGGTTGCCAGGCTGACAATGACGATGGCTGCGAAAGCCAATATGAAGCCGGGCAGTAGCTCGTAGAAATACTCACCCTGGATTTTGATATAGTTCTTCACGACAAAGATTGTGACCGCACCCACAATCATGCCGGCAAGGGCGCCATATTTGGTTGTGCCTCTCCAGCATAATGAGAGAATGACCAGGGGTCCAAAAGCGGCTCCGAATCCCCCCCATGCGTAACCAACCATGGCCAGAATTGTCCCTCTGCTACTCGCCGTGATAATATAGGCAATCAATGCAAATCCAACCACTCCGAATCTACTGATCCAGGCTTTTTGTTTGCCATCGAATTTACTGAAAAAGGGAAGGTCTTCCGTGAGGGAAGAGGTTAAAACCAAGAGTTGTGAATCGGCTGTCGACATGACGGCCGCTAAGACCGCAGCCAGGATAAAACCCGAGAACACCGGATGGAACAAAGCGCCTTCAACCAGCCACGAGCAGAGCGGTTTGTCTAATGCAAGGCAATTGTAAAACAAATAAAGACTGGGGTCCACAGTGTTGGCCAAAAAACTAAAAAGGAGTGTCACCGGCATCTCTCCACTTCCCCATATTGTTGATGCCTGCCTGATATGCGTAACAGGATAAATACTCTCTTGACATTTCGCCATTAACACCTTACATACAAGTAAGATTCAACATAAAGTAAGGAGAATGTTATGGCGTTGGCAACTCTTACCACTAAAGGACAGGTTACAATCCCCAAAACAATAAGAGATTCTTTGCATTTAAACACCGGGGATAAAATTGAGATTATAGTTACAGAAAAAAGAGAGGCCATAATGAGGCCGGTCTCTAAAAAAGTGGATGATATTTTCGGCAAATTACATAAGCCCGGCAGAAAAGCTGTATCCCTTGAAACTATGGACGAAGCCATTAGAGATAGAATGAAGGAAAAATTCAAATGAAAGCCATAGATACGAATATTCTCATTCGGTTTTTGACTGGCGATGACGAGCTGCAGGCAAAAAAAGTCTATGAAATTTTCAAAAATGCTGAATCAGAAAAAAAAGTCCTCTTTGTGCCGTTACCCGTAGTTTTGGAAATGATTTGGGTTTTAGAATCTATTTATGAAATCTCAAGAACAAACATATTAGATTCGATTAGGGACATTTTGCTGATGCCCATTCTTAAATTTGATCAGCAGGCAGCCTTACAACAACTTGTCCATTCCGCCCAAGGGAATAAATATGATCTTTCAGATCTGTTAATTGCGCATTCTGCAACAATTAATGGCTGCGAGGCTGTTATTACTTTCAGCAAGAAAGCCTCAAGATTCAAATTATTCGAGCTTGTAGAATAATTCTCGCATTATGTCACTATGGCGGAAAGCAAAACGCTTCACCACACCACATGAACAGGAAAAAATAGACCGGAATTCCGTTTACTTTCGACGGGGAGGCATGGCCTTTCCGGTGGCAAGTTTCCGACGGGCGGCCGCGAATCGCCAGAGGGCATGATCCAGGGCAAGGGGATCATCGACCAGGATTCCCGCGTAGGCGCCACAACCCCCTTTGTCCACTGAAACCTTAATCCGCGATTGCAGACTTGAGCGGGGAAACAGGATGGTGGGCTCCATGAGGTATTCCAGGTAGGCGTTCCAACCCACCTTCAAATCTACGGCCTGAAACACAAAATTCCGCTCCATGCGATGTATCTTGGTGGCCTCCAAAGTATCTTCCACAAACCCACTTTCGTTACCGGGGGGGCATTGTGGTGGATATTGCGAACAAGTTCCTTCAGATAGGTGCGGATTTAATAATACGAAACTGTCATACTTCGAAGATTCCCCTACCGTTTTATTTACCTTATTGAAAAAATTAACATCATTATTTTTTTGATGCGAATCCAGCTCCGGGATATCTAAGTGATTAATATGCAAAATTTTTGGCATTCCGAGGCATGGTTCAGTTGTTGCGTAAATTTTCTCCAGGAATTCGTATCTCTTAATCCTCCCATATTGGTAAGCCTTATGAACCATTGTGACACCGAGCCCAAATTGAACAACATGGAAAAAAAATATCTGGGTATTTTTCACAATGCGGTTGAGGGGATTTTCCTGACCACGCCGCACGGGAGATATCTGGATGTGAATCCTGCCCTGGCTGATATCAATGGTTTTACTTCTCCAGAAGAAACCGGTCTGATTATTGATCTGGGGAAGTAGGTTATCACCGAGGCCTGCCGCAAACTGAAAAGTTGGCAAAACACTGACGCCAGAGCCCGCAACCTGACGATGAGCGTCAATGTCTTGATTCAGCAGTTTCCCAAACCGGGCCTGGTGGAGCATGTTATGGATGTTTTGAAGCAGAATGGTCTCAATCCGACCCGCCGCAAAATAGAGGTTCCCGAATCGGTTTTAATGCAGGATTCAAACGGCGCAATCAGCGAACTCAAACATCTCAGATCTTTGGGGATACAAATTGCTATTGATGATTTTGGAACCGGCTACTCATCTCTTTCTTACCTGCAACACATGCCGGTTGACCATCTCAAGATTGATCGCTCCTTCATAGACGGATTTAAAAATATAACGTGCCACGATCTGGAGTAGGACCAGCAGAATTATGAGCGTGAAAAACGCAATCCCTCCGACCGGCAAACCCGGTCCTGATGGTCGCTTAATAGGATCAGACTTTCTTTCAATTTCATTTCCCTTGACGATGCAAATCCGCCGCTTGAGCAAATTTTTTTACGATTCCGGGATCCATACAGCGCTCACGGTTTCATCTTGTCACCGGATGGTGTTTAGGTGTAATGTCAGGGCCGAACAAACGTTTAGGAGGAAAAAATGCGCAAAACCCTTCATATCACCAGCGGCGACATTGCGGGAAAAAGCCTGAGAGAGGCCGGACTTACAGGCGAAGTATTTGTCTGGCATGACATTTTATATGACGGTCCCCGGCAGCCAGGATGGCCGGATGAAGACATTTTGAACGCCCGTGCGCTGTTCCTGGAGGAATTCACCGGGGGCGGGTTGCGACGGGATTTTGTTCTGGAGACCCTTCGCGGGCAGTATCAGAAGGTGAAAGAGGCGGTATTTTGTGAGTCCATCGTCCTGTGGTTCGACGCATGTCTGTTTGATCAGTCCATGCTGGCCCACATCCTCACCTGTCTGCACCTCAAGGGGATCCGACGGGTTGATCTCCTTTGTGTCGATGGATTTCCCGGAATTGAACCGTTTAATGGCCTCGGCCAACTAAACCTTGAACAATTGGCATCGCTTTATGGCAATCGAAGTCCCGTAACCGATGCGCAATTCAGGTTCGCCGCCTTCGTGGACCGGGCATTTGCCACGCAAGATGCCGCTTTGTTCGCCGAACTCGCCGATACGACCGAAGCCCCCTTGCCCTGGGTTCCGGCCGCCGTAAGAAGATGGCAACAGGAACTCCCTTCTCCCAGCACCGGTTTTGGAAGACTGGAGGCGCTTGCCCTTGCCGCAATCCGTTCGGGATGTGACACACCCGGCAGGATTTTTGCGTCCGTGGCCGCGGCCGATACCCCGCCCCAGTTCTGGGGAGACACAACCCTCTGGGCCAAGATCAACGGCCTTGCGGATCGTGAGCCGCCCCTTGTGCGGATAGAAGGCCCAGCCCAAAAAAGGCTGCCTCAGTGGGAAAGCCCTCTATCACTGGAAGATTTTACAATTAAGGCCCTGCCCGATTTCAAAGTCTAGCCTGTATCAGACAAGTTTGGATACGGTGGATGCGGTGTTGCGGTGCTGGGACATCGATCGTGGGTTCCAGATTATTCCCATCGTTTTGTCAGCGGTGAATCAGAAAAAATCATTTTGAATCGAGGTCATCCGGCATGAATCCCGAAACCTGTTCTGTTCCCAAGGAAATTCTTCTGAATAATCTCGAGGAGCTTGTCAGCCATGAAAGCCCCGATATGAAAATTTTGTGGGCAAACCGTGTGGCCTGTGAAAGTGGTGGCTTGGCAATCGATGAGATCATTGGGCGCCATTGCTATTCGGTCTGGGCCGGAAGAACCACGCCTTGCCCGGATTGTCCGGTGTTGAGCGCCATGAAGACCGGAAACCCCCACTGCCGTGAAGTGTACGACAAAAGGGGAAATGCGTGGTTGATCCACGGGTATCCCATTCGGGATGCCGGTGGTCAAATCACCGGCGGCATGGAAATCGCCCTCGATATAACAGATCGAAAGAGCGCCGAAAGGAACCTGAAGAGATATCGCGATCAGTTGGAGGAAATGGTGGAAAGCCGTACCCTGGCACTCTCCGAAACCAATGCCCGGCTTCGAAAGGAAATGGCCGGGCGCGTCCATGCCGAAGAGGAACTGAAACAACGGGAGCAGGAACTGAAAGAAAAATCCAATTATCTGGAGGAAACCAACATCGCTTTGCGGGTGCTGTTGGAACAGCGGGAAAAAGACAAGTGTGAACTTGAGGAAAATGTGTTGAACAATGTTCAAAAAGCGCTCTTTCCCTATGTGGAAAAAGTGAGGGATGCCCGCTCTGCCGCGGATCGCCACATATACCTGGATATTCTTGAATCCAACATCAAAAGTATCGTGTCACCTTTTTACCGGAATATGACGCTTACGCACTTCAATCTGACACCCAGAGAAATTGAAATCGCCAGCCTTGTCAAGGAGGGGAAATCCACCAAGGAAATCGCCCACCTCCTGGCCCTCTCACCTAGAACCATTGATCTGCACCGACTCAACATCCGGGAGAAGCTTGGGTTGAAATCCAAGAAGAGCAATCTCCGTTCCGTCCTCCTGTCCCATTCCTGATACTTAGGTTTCATAGGTGTTTAACTAGTAATGTTCAAGCATTGATTTCCGTTTTCATTTATAATAACCAGTATAGTCTGCTGTAGGTGTAAAGACAGGCGCAAGGACGAAGAGGCTCTCCACATGGTTTCCAGACAGGGTTTTGGAAGCGGTGGCAGGGCCTAACCCCAATGAAAAGAAGAAGGAGGAAAATATCAAATGGGCATCAAAACGGATAAGGAGTACCGGGAGCGGGTCGCAAAATTGAAACCCAGACTTTTTATGGGCGGCAAGAAGGTGGAGAAGATCACGGAACATCCCGTTACCCGCGGTGTCATAGACGCCACCGCGCGGGTTTACGAGTTGACCATGGACCCCGAACATGCCGATATCATGACGGCCGAATCGCATCTGACCGGCGAACCCATCAGCCGGGCCCTTCATATTCACCAGAGCAAGGAAGATCTATTCAAACGACTGGACATGGCCCGTTTGAGCAGCCAGAAGCTGGGGACCTGCAACTATCGCTGCCCGGGAAATGAGATGCTCCCTTCGCTGGCGGCCACCACCTGGGAGATTGATCACGACAAAGGGACCCAATATCATGGCCGTTTCAACGATTACATGCGTTACGTGCAGGAACATGACCTGGTGGTCAGCGGTTCGGTTACGGACCCCAAGGGGGACCGCAGCAAAAGGCCCTTGGAACAGGACCCGGATCTCTACATCCGCGTTGTTGAAAAACGGGCCGACGGCATCGTCGTCAACGGCGCCAAACAGCATGCCACCGGCGCCTATGCCGCGGACGAAACCCTTGTTCTGCCGGGCATCTCTTCCAGGGCGGGAGAGGAAGACTATGCGGTGGCTTTCGTGGTCCCGAACGGGGCGCCCGGCGTTACCTATATCGGGCAGTACAACCCCTTCAGTGCCGAGCGGGAATGCGAAACGGACATTCGGTTTCTTGGAAATCCCGCTTACGGCCAGCGGGAAACCTGCCTGATGGTTTTCGATCATGTTTTTGTGCCCTGGGAGCGGGTCTTCATGTGTGGCGAAGTGGAATACACCCAGAGATTTATCACGCGATTTGCCAAAACCCACCGCATGAATTGCGGTGGTGCCTGCAAGGTGGGATTCATGGATCTCATCATCGGTGCCGCAAAACTGATGGCGGAATATAACGGCCTGTCAAATGCCTCACACATTGCGCAAAAAATAACGCGCATGCTGCAGCTTAACGACACTTCGCTGGCCTGCGCCACGGCGGCGGCCCATTTCGGAAAAGAGGAACCGATAGGCTCAGGCGTTTTCATGCCCGATGAGACCATGGGGAATATCGCGAAACTGAACACAAATGACGGTTTCTGGGAAGTCCTGGCCCTGGCCGGCGACATTTCAGGGGGTCTCCCCGCCACCATGCCCAGCGAAAAGGAACTGGAGAACCCGGAAGTAAGGGAGTATGTGGCCAAATACCTGAAAGCCGCGGTGCCTGCGGAGAAGAGAATGCGTATTTCCCGCTTTTTACAGAACTGGGTCGCGGGCCTTCACGGACTGGGAACCTACCAGGGGTCCGGTCCCAGCCAGAGTCAGTACGTCTCCATATACCGTGTGGCAGATCTGGAAAGCAAAAAACAGATGGCTTTGGATCTGGCCAATATGGTTTCATAAAAAAAATTGCATTTCAGGCCGCTGACGAGATCTGGATCCCAGTACGTTGCTGGTTTCTTAAAATTGGTTTGGGGTCCACCTTAGGTGTAGTCTCTAGGGACTCTTTTCATGACAGAAACAAAGGAGGTAGTTCCAGTTCGAAAGCGGAAATGAGCGCGATTTGGGATGAACGACCACGTGTAACAGGAATTACTATTTTGTGGAGGGAGTCTTGCCAGGCGCTGGAAGATTTTCCAAGTGCCTGTGCCATTTATGAAATTTTTCGACGGCATATATCCTGGGTCATGGAGTGGTGCCTGCGACCGAACGCGTTCAGACAAGCACCTCTCGGCGCGATCGAATATTGCTACAACCTCGAATTTTCACAAAATGTACCGGTGTCTCTATTCCTACACATCAATCTCCCAACACTCCATGGTATTCAATATGGGCGATGATCTTATCCAGCCCCTGGCCCTCTTTCAAATTTGTAAATATAAAAGGGCGTTCTTTGCGCATCAATTTTGCGTCTCTTTCCATAACGCCCAGGTCCGCCCCCACAAACGGTGCCAAATCGACCTTGTTGATGACCAGCAGATCGCTGCGTGTGATGCCCGGTCCTCCCTTACGGGGTATTTTGTCTCCGGCAGCCACATCGATCACATAAATGGTGAGGCCCGCCAGCTCCGGACTGAAAGTGGCGCTGAGATTATCGCCCCCGCTTTCAATAAAAATCAGATCCAGGTCGGGAAAGCGTTGTTCCAGTTCGGCGACCGCATTCAGGTTCATGGATGCGTCCTCCCGGATGGCGGTATGGGGGCAACCGCCGGTTTTCACGCCCAGGATATACGCCTTTCGTCTAAAGCCGCTCTTTGTGTGAGAAATTGGGCGTCTTCCTGCGTGTAAATGTCGTTAGTGACCACTGCTAGGTTGTACACGTCCCGCAGCCGTTGACAGAGGCATTCGATGAGGGCGGTTTTACCGGAGCCTACCGGTCCTCCGATGCCGATTTGAAGGGGTCTATTTGTTGTCATGGGGTTTCCTTCTGTCTATGAGCGAAATAATCGCGTGTGTTGTGTTTCGTGCAGTGCGCTGGCCAGCATAAGCCCTGGCGCCGAGGCGCCGATCTTTTCGTCCGGAAGGGCCAGGCCTATAGCCACGGCCTCGCTGATAACCGGTGCCGGACGCATGAGTATCTTCTGCCCCTGGGTCTGCCCCAGCGGCATCAGCTTGATGGCCGCCGTGACCTGGTTTTCCGTCCAGGCCCGCAAGAGGCCTGTGCATCCATCAAGGGGCGGTATTTGCCACGCCCATGCGGCACCTGCAAAAAGGGCCAGGAAGAAAAGTGTAACCGCCTTTGTGAGATGGGCCGGCAGCACCTCCAATTGATCCAGCAAACGCTGTAGGGCCTGGCCCATATGCTGCTCTTCGGCCAGTAATTCGGATGCGCCGCGACCGGCCATGTACCATTGAATCAATACATTCAATGTGTGGGGATCCCGGTGCCCCCAGGCTTCGTAAAACCTACCAAAAAATGGGACTTCCATGCGGGCCAGGCTGTGCCTGAGCAGACTGCTGATCCATTGTTCAAGATCTTTTCCCAACTCCGCAGACATCCTGCCGCCACGGCCTTCTCCATCCCCTGGGAATAGGCATAGGCGCCCACCGGCAGGGCGGGGCTTACCAGTTTGCAGCAATCGCAGCAGCGTGGGGTCGGAAGAGGGATTAATGGTCATGCCCGTTATGGTTTTGGTACGCACCGTTTTCAGGGTCAAAGGGTCCGTTTGTCAGTGTCGGCTTAACACCGAAGCGTTCCACCATGTCATCCAACAGATGATCATGACGGTAGGTGAGCCGTCCCGGATCGATCTGGACCGACACATGCCGGTTGCCCAAATGATAGGCAATGCGCATCAGCAATAATCCGTCCGTATGGGCCGCCACGGACAAGGGTTCGTCTGCCGCGGCAACGCGGATGAATTGACTGGTTTCAGAAATCAACCAGTCACCGTTATGTAAGGTGATGCCACGGGGCAGCAGAAGTACCGCTTCTCTGCCGCTTTTTAAATTGACACGCTGCGCGTTTTCCGGCGCAATTCATAGGCCAGCGCCAGAGTGTCATCTTCCGGCCCTGAATGTTTCGAGGCTACCATACGATGAATGAGTTTTACCGGTGGCGTTTTTTTCATGGTCAAAAGGCCCAAAAATCACCTACCACCAGCAGGGCTGGTGGTTTAACGTAATGCAATTATTTCCCGGGATTTTTAGTTATAAGTTATTGATATAAATTACTATTTAAATTTTCAATCAATAATTTGGAGGGAGAAGAAACATACGTATAAGCACAGACAGGCACTTTACGATACATTTATGCATCATTAATCATGAATGCGAACATTTTCGTACACATAGAGGCAACTGCAGCATTTTTGTTTTATTTACAGCGAAAATATAGGATTTTTGAGGGAGGATTTACAAAAAGAATATTGAGGGTTAATAAGAAACGGTGATTGGAGATAGATATTAATGGATGGGCACTAGCTAACTGCTAATTGCATTTTTTAGGGGTGCAGGACTTCGGAAAGTAATATCCCCAAGGGCTTCGTGATCACAATACATCCTGCGAACCCCTTGGAGAAGACATGCGAAAAACCCTATGAAAAGCCAGATCTAACTGCGAACGAAATCCCAGGCCTTATCCATATCGGCCACATCAAAATACTTTTCGACCAATTCTTTTTTCGGGCTGCCCAAGAGCATATTGTCCAACTCAATCAGGACTTTTTCCAGTTTGCTGTGTCCCACCACCGCGATATGGCGAAGATTTTTCATGTGCGAAAGGGCGTACTTGGCATCCGCGTAAAAAGCGCCCAATTCACTTTTCCCAAAATCCAACTGATCAATCTTCATAAGGAAATTCAGTTTGTCATACCCCTCGGAGAGTTTATCGTCACAGATCTTTTTTAATTCCTCAATATCCTTTTTAACATATCCACCGATAACCTCAACACCCAGAACATTGCCTTCACTTCCTTCCAGAATCTTGAACATAGCTCCCTCCTTTGACTATAGAAAAATGTAAACGAGTACCCGGATTGCTCCGGGCGGCACGGGCCGAAATCACCAAAGTTCTTATGGGCTGTTTATGAGAAAGTTTAGGCCAGCATAGTTTTAGGGAGATGCTCTACCCAGGCTTCCTGACCAAAGGCTTTTTCAAAGCTCTTTGAAAGACCCGTCAATCCTTCCATATCTTTTGTCTCCACAACAAGATCGGAATCGTCGAGAATCTTCAGTTTACCATAACGGTTGAGAATTTTCAAAGCCTGGAACACATCTACAGTAAACCATCCCTTCATCCGTTGAAGGAGTTCTTCTCCCTTTAAATTACGTTCGATTGTTAAATCAACGACTCGCTGTTTGGCTTCCCAGCCAATGGCCGCAGGCCGTTTTAAAACCGGCCTGACCGGGTCATGCATCGCCGCACACGTAAACCATACCATTGCCCTTTCCATTTTCTCTCCAGCTCTGAATTGTTTCGATATTAAGGCACTGCGTTATAACCGGAAGACCAGATCAACTGCAGTTTCCGTTGCCGACTGAACCGCTTTAACCGGCATTCGCGACTGGCGGCGGCAGAACGGGATGGGACTTCCTCAATGTAAGCCAGTGAAACAGGACGACGCGATCGGGTGTATTTGGCGCCTTTCATCCCGCTGTTGTGCTCTGCAAGACGCTTCTGGGGATCCCTGGCAATACCGGTATAGATTGTTTCATCCTTGCAGATGAGCATATACACATACCAAGGGGTACTCTTATTTTTCATCTCTTCCGTTCAGTCAATGGCTACCAGTTCAATATGATCGAGAGTACCTTTATAGTGAATTTGGACGGAATCGCCGCTTTTTGCCTGAGTCATATGGTTCTCAAAAAAAAGTTTTTGGTTCAACGCGGATTAGCGTGAAGAATCCCTTTTTCCGGAACCGAGGTGTCAGGTTTCGGGTGTCAGGTTTCAGTACCAACTATCCCTAAATTTCGCAATTCTAATTAGTATAACTATTTGTTATTACATAGAATAAGATGAATGTGACCGGGTTTTCTCCTGACACCTGACACCTGGGATCTGAGCATGTTCTATTCAACAACTGATAAGAATATCACGTTAATCCGATGAGCCATAATTAAGATGCGACCCTTTGCAGTTCACTATTCGATAGTTCTCCAGAATCCATCTTTACCCACACCAATATCAAAGGGTTTATTCCATGAGTGCGGAAAAATACACACGTAGACTGACGGTTATCTTCAGTGCGGATGTGGCTGGTTACAGCCGTCTGATGGGCCAGGATGAGGCCGCCACGGTCAATACGATCACCCACTACCGGGAAATCATGGCGGACTTGATCGCGCAGCACCGGGGTCGGATGGTGGATTCACCCGGGGACAATGTCCTGGCCGAATTTGCCAGTGTGGTCGATGCGGCCCAGTGTGCGATGGCGGTACAGAAGGAGATCCAGTCAAGGAACATGGAACTTCCGGAGGACCGGAAGATGCAGTTTCGCATCGGGATCAACCTCGGGGACATCATCGAGGAAGGGGAGCGGATCTACGGCGATGGTGTAAACATCGCGGCAAGGCTCGAATCCCTGGCCGATCCGGGCGGAATATGTATCTCCAAGACCGCATTCGACCATATCGAAACCAAGCTGCCCCTGGGATATGAGTACATTGGAGAGCAGTCAGTCAAGAACATTTCCAAGCCGGTAAGCGCTTACAAGGTGATCATGAATCCGCGGGTGACGCGATCCGGCGATTTGTCAAGAAAGATTGCATTGCCGCCATGGGCTAAGAGGGTGGCCATCATCGCGGGGATCGTCATTGTGACCGTTGCCTTGGCCTTCGGGATCTGG
>Ga0075112_1000505_pt1 | contig 16811 bp, 8 predicted proteins | sample AntAceMetag02UKF_FD_69783 | JGI IMG/M metagenome (GOLD analysis project Ga0075112, IMG submission 69783) | Saline lake microbial communities from Ace Lake, Antarctica - Antarctic Ace Lake Metagenome 02UKF | ecosystem: Environmental > Aquatic > Non-marine Saline and Alkaline > Saline | place... | reverse complement strand
TTATTTCTTCTTGTTTGTCTGCATCATATAGTGTTATATTGAATCCTTTAATTCCTGATTCATTATCATAACCACTTGCATAGAAATTAATTTTTCTATCACTCTTGATATATATTGTACTTCCTTTTTCAACATAATCTTTTAATTTTAACATGTATAAAATTGGTTTTGTTTTATCTACAACAATTGTAATTTCTTTTACTTCAGACTCTTGATTATTCCCACATTCTATTTCTATTTTATTTACGCCATCTTCTAATCCAGTTAATTCTTTTGTATGTATTGTTGAATCTTCTGTATCCATTGAAACTTCTTCATTGTCTTCTACTTTGTTCAAAGTACAACCTGCTTCACGATTTGTTTTAACTCTAAATGAAACGGAATTTTCACTAATGAAGAAATCTTTTGGCTCTTGAATTTCAATTTTGAATGCTTGATTGGAATCTACATCAACTGTTTTTGTTTTTGTAACTGATCTTTCTGATTTATCTTCACATTTTACTTTAATTGTATTTTTCTTTTTATCTACTAAATGATTATCTGGCACTCCTGGGGCAGAAGCATCATCAACTATAGTAAATCTTTGAATTGGAGATTGTTCATATTCTGAATCTACTCCTTCATGCATTCCAGTAAATAATTTATATCCTTCTCCAACATCATAATAACAAATAACTTCTTTATTTGTTTCAGTTTTTAATATACCTTCATTTGTTGTAATGGTATTATCCATCAATAAATTAACAGTTAATGATTCACTATCGTAATGGATTATGAATGGACTACTTTTCTTTAAAGTTTTATCATAAGAATCTTCACAATATACATAAAATGGCTCATCCAATCTGTTTTTAGTTGCTGTTGTGGATCCAAAATTATTAATTGGATGTGTTGTTCTTAAACTATCAGAAATTATATCTGTTCTTGAACCTGTTCCATCATAATCTGCAAAAATCCAACTACACTTAGCTGCTCTGTTAGTTCCTATTCTAACATCAATAGGGGGTGCATTTCTTGAAACACCAAAAGTAGGTTCCTTTATTGTTATTTCAAATATTGGTATATCTATTTTGAAACGAAATGTTGTCCCATCATCTTTGTGACCATACTCATTTTTAGCAGTTACATCAATGTAATAATCTCCTTCTAAAACTGTTTGATTATCTGAAAAACCAATTTCCACTATATTATCTTTTATGCTTGTTGTATAGAAGAAAGGTTTATTATTTTTATTTCTTAATCTTACATCTACGGCAGAAATATCTTCATCATATTCAAATGAGAATACTGGGCTTGCATCATTAACAGTGAATCCATCTTTATCTTTTTCAAGTGTTTTTGTAATCCATTCACCATCATAATATTTCTCATAAACGACATCCACTAATTCTGGTCCTGTTACATCTACCTTAAATGTTCCATAAGCTGAAACGTCTGAAGGTTTTCCTAACACAGAAACTCCAGAAATAACATAATCATAAGTTCCAGTAGTTAATCCATATAATTCAAAATCTAAATATTTTTGTCGTGATTTTGCTCGCTCTTTGCCACCTATTGTTAATGTTGCTTCTCTTAATGTTACTGTAGAAGTTGCTTCAATTAATATATTTCTTTCATGGAATAATTTATTATCTTCTGTATTTCTGGTAATTATTATTCTAGTTTGATTATCTTGGTTAAAATTAACATTAAATGTTATTGATTTAGAACTTTCTTCATGGTATTGGTTTCTACATGACACATCAACTCTATAGTTGCCATTTGAAGTAATTATTTCATCTACAGGTTCGAATTCTTTATCTGAACCTTCTAATAATGGCATCTTTTGATATTCGCCAGTATCAGGATAATTAATCGTATATCCTCTTTCAAAAGAATATTTACATTGTAACCAATGGTCTTTAGTTTGTTTTGCTAACAAGAAGAATTCTTTTGACACAGGATTTATACTTATATAATCTGGGTTCATTTCCAAATTAAACTCAGGTTCTTCTGGTGCTTCTTTTACTAATTCAATTTCTATTTCTTTAACATTATTCAAAGCATCTGAACATTTCAAGTATAATGTTTCTCTTCCATTATTTGGCATTGAATAAATGTCTGTGAAAACATTACTATCTAAAACTTCATTTAATGTTTCTGTATAAGTTCCATTCTTAATTCCATACATGCATCCAGCAATTTCTTCATCTCCAGTAATCCTTAATGTAGATACTGCTGAATCAGCCCTTACATAGTATTTCTGATTGTTTTCTCCTGATCTCCATGCATATGAATCATCAGAATCTAATAATCTAATTTTTGGTGCTCTGTCATCGATATGTATTCTTGCTACAGCTAAATTTTCATTTCCTGCATTATCTTTTGCAAAGCAACCTAGAACTAAGAATTGTTCATTTTCTGATTTGATTTTGTAAGGGTTAGCGTAATTTTCTCCAACGCCAGCCACATATTCTCTTTTACTTTGATTTAATTCTTTATACAAACTATTTGGAGCTGCTTCTAAAGTATTGTACTCATCTTCAAATACTTCAATTATATTATAATAAATTTCAGAACTACATCCTGAAGAGAAATCTCCAGAATCTTCACAAGGTCCACAAGCAAAATCTATTGTATCTAATGCATTCCCTTTTCTTGCTGTTGATGATTCACCTTCAATAGATGCTTGAACTATTGGTTTTGTATTATCAATAACTAATTGATTATCGATTTTTGTTGTTACAATATTTCTAGCTTTATCTTCTAAAGAAATATCTAACTGAATATAACCGTCAGGTTGATCTGCATCTAATTCTAATTGTAATTTAGCATTTTCATTATTTAAATCGTAATTTTTAACTTCTGTATATTTAACTTCTGCATCGTTTAAAATGTTTAAAGGTGTTGCAGAAACTTTGTATAATGATTTTATTCTATCATCATCTGTTAAATTAGTAAATAATTCTATTTTATTTTGATTTCTACTTACAAATACATTACTTGGAATTGCGCCTTCAATAGTTGGTAATGTTGTGTCATGATGAACTGTTAAATAATTATTGAATGTTAATGAGACACCATTGTCATCAATTACTCTTGATGAAATTTGGATATTTTCATAATCTCCATCATTTGGTATTGTGAAAGTTAATAGATATACATTATCAGAAACTTTACTATGTGAAACTATTGCAGATTGAGTTGTAGAAACTAATTCTGCTTCTAAACCAGACAATCCACTCATTGAATATGCAACTTGAATTCTTGCGTTTTCATTTGTATAAAAGTTAGGTCCTGCTTTATAATCTTCATAAGAATTATTAACTTCTCTTCCACCTGTATTTAACGTATATTCTATATCTGGAACACAAGGGTTGTAAGTTATAATTAAATCACTATTAAATTGATTTCCTGCTTTATCCTTCCCAGAAACTTCAATGTTTAAATCAGTTTCATATGGTGTTGTTAAATCACAAGATGTAGTTGAAATTATATTTGATAAATCACTTTTAGTTACTATTTGAGTGATTGAATCATCTTTATTTACTAAAGGTGTTCCAAAATTAATTAAATTCCCATTTATTTTTATTTTGATACTCTCTTCATTTATTGAAGACCTTGAATTATATATGAAATTATCAGTTATTTTGATTTGTAAATCATTGTTTAAATTTGAAGATGATTTATTATAAGGAAGTGAACTTACAACTGGTTTCTCAGTATCTATATAAAATTCAATTAATTCATCTCCTTTATTATTTACATTATCTGTTAATTCTACTGAATAAGTATATTTTCCATGTTCTAAATTTGTTTTAGTGAACTCAATTAATCCTGGTTCTGTATTTCTTTCATAGAATACTAAATCATTTACATTTGTAATACCTGCATTTGGAGTTATAATTCTTAAATTATAAGTTATATCCTCTGAACATTGAATTCCGGGAACACCTTCTGCACTATATTCTGTTAAGTTTTCTTTTCCATTTAATCTTAAGAAACTTGCACTTACAACATCATTGTATTCTTTAGGACTAAACTCTGAAGTTTGTATGCATATATAACCTTCAGAAAATTCTGCATCTACATTACTTATTGATCTTATTGGTTGGTTTGTAATTCCATTAGAATCATCTACAATTAATTCTTTACTAAATAAATCTTCAATTTTAATTCTTTCAACGTCATCATCTGATTTTATTTGGAATGTTAGATCTGTAATATTATAAAATCCATTTGGTTTTGGAACTAATAATTTTTTTATTGTCGGAGCTTTTGTGTCTTCATAATACACGGCTCCTATATCATCTGCTTCTAAATTACTATACTCTCCTTCTATACCCTCTAATAAAACAGAAGCGGCACTTTTTTCAGTATTTAAAGTCTCTAAATATAATGGATATGTTACATTAACACCATCTCTTAAGAATAATTCATCATCATAATTATTCCCTTGGTAAGTTGTTCTATCTATTTCTCTTTTTACTTCTTCATTAAAGAATAATCCTAAGAATTGTGTTCCACTACCTAATTTGTAAGGTATTGTTGAATCTTGTTTAATACAATTTATATTTCTTTCACATTCTAAAAATTTGTAATCTAATAACTCTGGAGGCGTATCATCATATGTGGAAAATGCATATGATTTTTCTAATGAATTTCCGGAATAATCAATTATTTCAACAATCATTTCTCCATTGTTTGTAAATTCAAAAGCTTCATCATGAACTAAGTTCCCTATATAACTGTCACTTGCTGAATTATATTTTAATAATGCTGAAAATTTATTTTTCAAATTTAATGTTACTTTAACTACATCTAAAATGTCTGAGTATTTTGTATCTTCTGCAAAAACTTCAAATCTATAATCTCCATTCATTTTCAATGCATACTTCCCATCTTCTGAAACTCCATTAAGAATTTCATTACCTGTTTGAATTTCATAAACTCTTAATGGTCTTGTTGTTAAGAACTGTGGGTCATAATTATCAACATAACCGAATCTTGTTTCAGAAACTATTTTGCCTGATAAGTCATAAGCTGTAATTACTATTTCATTTTCACCTTCTAATAGTTTAATTGGATGAGTATAATTACCTTTTATTGAATCTCCAGAGGTCCTTACTAATTTATATTCACCACCATTACTATCTTCTCCAAGTTTTCTAAAAATTTTAATCATTACTTTATCAATTCCAAAATCATCTTCTACTTCAATAATTGCGGTTGTTGAATTTTCTTCTTTGAAATAAATACCATTTGTAAAAAATACTTCTGTTATTTTTGGTTTTTCTTTATCTATTTTTAATGTATAGGCTGATTCATTTGTGTTATCATAAGCATCATACGCTTTTGCATAAATTACATCGCCAGTATCCATTTTTACAGAATCACCTTCTAAAAATTCTTTATACTCATCTTCTTCATTATATTTATAGAATACTTTACATAATTCTTCTCCAGATTGTACTGGATATGTTGCGAATTCCGCAGGAATCATATTGAATGAAGTTTTTTGGCCTGTTGATTTAACTTCTAAATTACATTCTGGCTCACTATCTAATCCAAAAACATATTTCTTTGTATCTTTACTTTTTAAAACTAAATCTTCAAATATAAAAGAATTGTATTGATTTAATCTGAAATCATTTGAACTTAATTTTTCTGATGTTGCTATTATTTTATCATCATCAATTACTTTAAGTCTATAATCGCAATTATCTGTATAATCTCTCACTTCAATATTTACTGAATGTATTGCAAATTCACTTCCTCCTGGAAGGAAATATTCAATAGGTATAAAATTTTCAGTATTATCTGCTTCTTGATAGAATGGAGTTGGTAATCCACCATAGTGAACTCTTTGATTTACATCTGCACAGATTAATTCATAATTTGTACTTCCATCAACTACATCTGTGTTAACTAAATAATCTCCTTCTCTTCTGAAGCTATCTATTACAGTAGTTCCTGATTTGAAATGAATTTCAGGAGCAGGCCCATCAACAACTAAAAAGAATATTGCGTTATCTTCTATTAATTGTCCTGAAATAACTTCAGAACAAACATAATTAACTCTAAAAGCACCTGTTGGATTCAAAGCAAGTAAAGATTCTGGAGTTATATCTTCTGATTTTAATCCGTAACCATTTTCTAAATTTCCAAGTGTAGTATCAACAACTTTCAATATGTCTGTTTGATAAGGTTTTGAAAATTCATATTTACAATCTCCAACAGTATATTTTGTTCTTTTTGTTACACCAATTATATTGAAAGGAATTTCTTTTACTAAGAACCCCATATCTTTTATTGTTTGAGTTTCTTTAGGATTTGTTAATATTTCTAAACTAAATTTATCATAAATAATATCTGCATTTTTATCAACTCTTAATGGAACTTTTTCTAAAGCATAGTTTCCTTTTGCGTCATTACAACTAACTACAAGTTCGTAACTTCCATCAGGGATATTTGATATGTAAATACTATATTTGTCTGTTATTGAGTCTAAATTAGTCAATAAATCTTCAGGTAATAAACTGAAATCTGAATTGCCATCTCTGTTAATGAAATATTGTTTACAGCCACCAGATACATCACCCTCGACTCTATAACGTGTTTCTAAACTTAATCCTTCATCACCTTCGTCCATTAAATTATATTTTAATCCAGAATAGGTATCAAAAATTATTTGAGGTGCATCTGTTTCGAAAACGAATGAATTTGTATTGATTTTTTCTTTGTTAAAATTTTGATCTTCTGTATAATAATAAACTGTAAAAGTTCCATTTTTCAAACTCATTATATTACTATATTCTTCGTTAATGTCAACTCTTATTTCATTGTCCCCATAAACGAATTCTTTCATTTTGTAATCATTAGAACCACAATCATTAGATTCACTTACACAATAGTATAATCTAAATTCTGCACCATCATTATCATGTTCACAATCATCGCCACAGAAACTTTCAATAGTAAACATTAAGTCTGTTCCTGTTGTAAAGAAATCATTTTGAACTACAAATTCTGAATCTAGTTCTTCTTTTAAAACTAATGAAACTGTTGTTTCGGGTGCATATAAGTCTCTTTCACAATAATTAAATTTAGCAAATAAATCTAAATTTCTTATTTCATGATCATAATTATTTTTAATATCGTCACAAACTGTTTTTCTACAAATTGGTTTGTCTGCTGGGGATTGAGTTATTATATCATCATATTGATAACCTGCAATACCTACATCTTCATCTGCCCAACTACAAACATCTAAATCACAAGAATTCCCTAAGTCACAATTTTCTTCTGAAAATAAAGTACATCCTTTGTTTTCTTGAATTGCTTCATCACATTCAACACAACCATTTAGTTCAGTACCATAATCATTTCCTATAAATGCACATTCTCCTAAAGAAGAACAAATATTATCATTACATCCTCCAATTAATCCTAAAGCGTTACATTGTTCACAACCAGTTGTTACGTCTATGTCAGATTTACAAATTCCATCACCTAAAGTTTTAGTATCATCAAAAGATTCCCAATTACAAACTTGAGTATTTCCGCTATCTAAACTTCCAACGCCACAAGAGTTCTTTACACAAGCATATTCTGATTTATATCCTGTACAAGATTCTATATTTCTACAACTTCCACAAGAGTCTGTTGCAAAGAAAGATAACTCATTTGAATCTAAATTAGCATAATCATTGTAACAATATCTTGGTTGACCTTCTGCAAAAGTACATGTGTCTCCCATATAATCTCCAAAATTTAGTAATCCAAACATGTTAGATTCGCCAAATAAACTTCCATCATAAAATACGCCGAAAGTTGCACAATCATCACCCTCTACACATTGAGCTGTTGTTTTTTCTCCATCAAATCTATTCATACAGTATTCATCTTCACCACAAACACAAGGTGAATCGTCAGTACAGAAAACAGAACTTAACGGACTTTCAATTAAAGGCAAGATTTCATTTTTATAATTACAAATATATTTCTTTTTATCATTTCCTGAAACACAAAAAGGATTTTGATTATTATTCTTACAATTAATGTTCCCTGTGTTTACAGGATTTGTGGTTTCTTTATTAGATAATCCATTTCCAAATAAAGTCACATCATATTTGTAATCTTGACCCCATTCTAAATTAGTATCTGTAAATTGAAAATCTTGAGAGAATTGTTCTTTAATAAAACCTCTTGCAACTAATTCGGCAGTATCAAACGGTCTGTGGAACACATAAGTTTCATCTTCTAAATTTCCTTTATATCTTTTTATCATTACATGAGAGATTTCTTCAAACTCATTATCACAATCATTAATCCAACTTATCTTAATATCTGATTTTCCAGCTTCAGAAACTTGAGCATAAACGTCTTCTGGATAATAATCTAATGTTGAAGAACATAATCTAAAATTAAAATCATCATAATATGTTAAATTTCCAAATAAATAATCGTTGACATTATTTGGACCTTTAATATAAGAACTATCGCTAGATCTTTGAAATTTGAATGTATCTGAGTTGTAAATTAAATTTATGTTTAGTGGGAATATGAATCCTGTATCATCTTTTGAATAAAATTTAAGTTCATCTCCATCTTGTAATCTATAAATTGGAAAATCTCTAAATATGAAAACCCCGGGTCCATCATAATTATCATAACATTCTCCTTCAGTATCGCATAGTTTAAATTCTAAATTTTTAGTATCTGTGAAAGCTGTTTCTGGAATTGAAAAAATTTGTTTACTTCCTCTATATACAAATAATCTTAAAGGTTTATTGAAATAAGGATTACTTCCTTCATCTACAATTCTTCCATAAAAGTCAGAAGGTAACATGTTTGCACAAGGTTCGTCGCTAGGACTTGGAACGCCGTTAACAATACAACAATAATTTTCAATTACTTCTTCTCCACCACAAATACATCTTGAATCTACATATTGTCCGCAATCTTTAATTCTCAAATCTTGGTCACAACAGAATTTTCCATCATTACATTCCATGAAATCTAAAACTTGAGCGTCACTAAAATCTAATTCACAATGAGCTACTGAATCTACACAGTGTCCTACATTGAAAACAGTTGCACAATCAGTAATACATTTTCCAGCAATACAATAACCTGCATCACAATCTTCTGAAGTCAAACAATCAACATTAGAACAATCAATTTCATATTCTTTAGTTTCATCTCCATTAATAGTTATATCTTTAGAAGTTGGAGTACATAAAAAATTATTAATTTTTATCGTATGATCTCCTTTTATCAATCTTAAAGTTACTTTTCCCTCTAAATTTGTTAAACCTGATTTTTTAGCTCCATTTGATACAGACCCACAAGAGCCACTGTCATCTTCACAAGTAATCATTGTGTTTGCAACTGGATCATCATCTTGATCAACAATCACAAATTCTATATCATAATATTCTTCATCAGACTTTTCTAAATAAACTGTATAATCATTTCCAGACATTCTTACTGAAAATACTTGAGTTTTTGATTCAAAACCAGGGGCTTTAAATTCGAAACTGATAGAACCTAATTGATGAGTCATTGAAATTCTTCCAAATGCATCATCAGAATCAGGTGGAATGTTGTCTTCTACTGACTTATATGCAGATTTTACAACCGCATTAAGAACAAATTTATCTTCACCATCTTCTGTATATTTTAATGTGAAATTTACATTTTTACTTGCACCAGTTGCAGCACAAGTTCCTCTATCAAAAGTAATATCATCTCCTTCTACATCTAAACATTCAATTTTTGTTACTGATGCTGAATCAAATAGATATTCTTCATTTTTTTGATTTTCATTTTTAACACAACATCCAATATCACACGCGTCATCAAATGCATCATTAGAAGTTCCAACCCCAGGATATTCTTTATATCTTAAATCAGTAGCTAATTGACCAGGTGTATCAAAAACACAATCTTGTAATTCTGAGTTTTCTTGACAGTAATTATCTTCAACATCTTTAAGACAAGCAACTATGGAATCTGGTGAATCAACATAATCGTAACTTGTAGTACAAATTTGATTTATATCTACAATTTTATAATATCCTGCTGAGTCATAAGTTAAACAGGACTGTTCGCCTGCAGAAGTTACAATAAAAGCGGAGAGAATTATTAAGAATAGCACAGAAATTATTGAAAACTTTATTTTACCCCTTTTTTTCATATTAAATGAATAGTCTAGCTATTCCCCCACATAGTTAATTCCTGAAGAATTAGTATTTAAATATTGTGATATTTTATATATAATTTCCATATTTTTGCATACAGAAACCAATAGGTTTAAAAAGGACTGTTTTTTCTGGAATGCATGAGTTCAGAATTTTATCACAAAAGACTTTTCGAAAAGAAAAGATTCAGAGGAGAAAGATTAGATAGACCTAAAACTTTCAAAACTGAAGAGTCTGCAAAGAATTATGCTAAAGAAAACAGCATTGCAAAATGTACTATTGAACTGAAAGGTAAAAAGTACATAATCGTTCAAGAGTAATTCTCAAATGTTTAATCTAATTAAAAGGAACGGCAATGCCCGATTAGGAGAGTTGAAAACTAAATCAGGTAAAGTTAACACTCCTTTTTTTATGCCTGTTGCTACTAAAGCAGTAGTTAAACACATTTCTCCACAAGATTTAGAAGATATGAATTGTAAAGTTATTATTTCTAACGCGTTTGTCTTATATTTAAGACCTGGTGATGAATTTATCAAGAAAGAAGGTGGAATTAAGAAATTCATGAACTATCCCAGTATTAATTTCACAGATTCAGGAGGATTCCAAATGTACAGTGATTCTTTCTTAATTAAAACTTCAGATGAAGGCGTTTGGTTTAGAAGTCCTTTTGATGGTATCAAGCATTTTGTTACACCTGAGAAAGACATGGATATTCAACTTAATATTGATTCCGATGTAGCTATGTGCTTAGACGTTATGCCTAACTTTCATGGAGTGGGAAAGGATGAAATTAAAGAAGCAGTTCGTAAAACTACTTTGTGGGCTAAACGATGTAAAGAACATCATGACAAAGTTCAAAGTAAAATTCCTAAATCTAAAAGACAATTATTATTTGGCATCACTCAAGGAGGGATCCATAAAGACTTACGTAAAAAAAGTATTCAAGATTTGCTTAAATTAGATTTTGACGGATATTCTGTTGGCGGAATGGGAATGGGAGAACCTAAGCAAGGTCAATACAAAATGGTCAAGCTTCAACGTTCCATGATACCTGAAGAAAAGCCTATGTACTTAATGGGTATTGGCAGTCCTGTTGAATTATTAGAAGGTGTTGAGAGAGGCGCAGACATTTTTGATTCTAAATTTCCTACTGAAAATGCAAGAAGAGGAACTATTTTCACATCAAATGGTAAATTAAGATTATTAAAAAAATGTCATGAACATGATCAAAAACCTTTGGATGAAAATTGTAACTGTTTTGTTTGTAAAAAATATACTAGAGCTTATTTAAGACACCTAGTCCATCAAAAAGAAGGCGCAGGTTATAGATTAGTTAGTTATCATAATTTGTTTTATTTAATGAAATTAATGGAACAAATTAGAGAAGCTATTGGAGAAGGTAAATTTTCTAAGTTCAAGAAACAAGTGGTTGCAGTTTATAAAAAAGCAGATAAAGAAAATTCTAAAAAAAATAAACTTCTAGAAAAGAGCAATAAAAAATCCAAGAAGTCCAACACCAAAAGAAAATAGTTGACTTGCTATAAAAAATATAAGAATTCCCGCAAATAATAAAGAAATTAAAGTGATTATTTTTCTTGCAGTTTTTTCATTTTTAAATATTTTTGAAGACATTAAATTAAACATTTGTCCACCATCAGTTATCACAATAGGAAGTAAATTCATTAAACCAATTGCCAAACTAATTTGGCCCAACCATCTAAATAAATCTCTTATCCATTTGTAAATATTATAGAATGTTTCATTAATACCATCTTTTATTTTAACTTCGTTTACAAAATTGTTAATTCCAATAAATGCTTTTTCAGAATCGTCAGGGTTTTCAACTGTAACTAAAGGATATGTATTTTTCCCATCTCCTAGTATAAGTGAATCTCCCGGATGTACATAATACATTTCATCTACAAATTCTGTTAAGTCTGAAACTTTTTCTCCATTCACTTCTCTTAATATGAAATCATCAGGCAACACTCCTGAAGGAAATGATTCGTTTATTGAATCAAATGAAAGTCCATCTTTTTCAGTTAACATTCCATCTAATGGAAAGAAAATAAAAGTGAACATAAGTAAAATAATTAATGCTGTTATTAAATTTGAAAAAGGTCCTGCTGCTAAAATGGAATATTTTACATGATCTGGAGCTTTAGCCATTTGTTTTACGTCAGGCTCAACAAAAGCCAAAGGTAATAGCGGAGCGATTATCGCCGCAAAACCCAATCCTGAATTTTTAATTTTTATACCATTTGCTTTAGCAACAATTCCATGAGAAAATTCGTGAATTATTATTACAACAAATAAACAAATAATAAAATACCAAAATGTAAGAAAACCTAACCCTGGATAATTTGTTTGAGGCAATAGTAATCCTACACCTTCTGTAGATTTAGTAGTTATAGCAATTATTACAGTTTGTATTATTGCCATTATTATTACAAACATCCCTGCAAATCCAAATCCAATTCCGCACAGACCTAATATTTTTATGAATTCTTGATATTTTTTAGAAATTTTATCAATGAACTTAACTCCAAAATTAGTCCTAAATAATCCTAAATAAACTATTCCAGGAAGTAAACTTTGAACATCCATTTTCTTTCTATTTTTGAATGCAACTATACTTAAAACTATTATAAATACGTATAAAGAAATCCATTGAAAGTCTAAAGGTAAAATCATATAATCTATATTCCAGAAAACCTATATAAAAATGTTGTTATTAAGAAAAGGATTATTTCTTTCTTGGCGTTCGTAATTTTTTAGCGCCACACTTTCTACATTTAATTTTTCCATCAAGAACTTTTAGAACATCTGCTTTAATTACAGATTTACAACTCTTACATACAAATTTTCTTCCATAGTTTCTTACTAATGCTTCTTCGAATTTTGCCATTTTTATTCCGTTTTAACTTGTTTAATTACTTTTGAGTCTAAAACTATCCAATATAATACATTACACCCTTCAACTAATTCATCCTTAAATTCAGGAGGTAAGTCTAAGTCAAATGTTTCATAAGTTTCAGTGTCCATTACATTAACTGTGTCACCTGAAATGGATAAAACTTGGGCGTTCTTTTTTTCAATGATTGGTACATCAATATTATCATGACCAGGCGCTACAACAATTCTTTTTTTACCATCTAGGATTCCTACTGCAGTTAATCTAACTTTAGCATGTCCGTGTTTTCCAGGTCTTGAAGTTGAAGTGTCAGTAACTTTACTTGCTACACCCTCTACTACTACATAACTACCTTTTGTTAATCCACCGATACCTGCTGGTTTTGTTTCGCCCATTGTAAATACATGAGATTTTAGGGAATTTATAAAGGTTTCTATGAGATTTAGGTTAAAAACTTAGATAAATAACTTTTCTAATATGTCCATGGTGTAAAGAATCATTGCATAAGTTTGTTGTTTTGATGGATAGAAAGGTTGTTGTTTTTTGTGTACTGAGAATATCCTTACCTGATTTACTAAATGAATTTGTTGAGTGATTCCTGGGTCAAACGCCATGTTCCTATCTTTCATCTTAGCAATTAAATTGCCTAATCCTATCCCTGGAGATTTTTCTAAAAGATCGTTCCCAGTCGCTTCAAAATATTTTCTATGTAATGCAACTTCCATGATTCTTCCACAAATAATAACACTACTTCTGAAACATCCTGAATTAAAACATTTATTTAATTCATTTACATCCATTTCAATTTCAGGAAAAATTTCGGTTGGTATAGACATAGGAATTTGTATTTTATCTGCTGTTTCAATTATTTTAATTTCTTTTGTTAAATTTGCTAGTTGGTCAATGATCACTTTATCTATATCTTGACCTTTATCTAATTTTTCTACCAAAGACAACATATTAGTTTTGGAGGATTGATCTATTTCTTCAGGAGCTAAATTGTTTATATCTTTTTTAATTCTGTTAAGAGCTGTTTTCCAATCTTGAATGTATAAATTTTGTCTGCATAAATTAAAATCTAGACTTGGCATTATAGGTCTAGATAAATCTATTTCAAATTTCAAGACATTTTCGTAAGTGTCATATAATTTTTCAATATTTGTTGCTATTGCCATGAATATTATAGTAATTATAGACTTTATAAATATTTAGAATCTAGAATTCAAACAATTTTTTTTGTGTTTTTAGATTTTTTAATAAAATACTTTTTGTTAAGAAAATATCCAAATTGAATTTAAACTCATCTTTAATTATATTTCTTGCTGCATCTAGCATTGCTTCTTTTGAATTGAACTCATACGGTTTTTGTTTTAAACAACGTCTTGTGGCTTCTCTTGTAACCCACACCCCTAATGGTGCGGTGTACTCAGGTGTGATAAATCTAATTGCTATTGCAGTTGATTGAAGATTTAATTCTTTTAGTTTTTCACAAATTGCCATCCTAACGGTGTAATATCCCCCTTCACAAGCTTCAGAATATTTTTTTCTTCCTGAGAAATATTCGAAATCGGTTGAATAACTATCTGGGTGTTGTAAAGAAAATTCAAACAATTCATAATTAAATATTTCTGGAAACATTAAGATTAAATAATAGTTACCCATTATTCCTCCAAAATATATTTTGTAATTATCTAATGGATTATTGATTTTTATATCTTTTAATAATTGTTTTCCTAAAGTGTCATCTGTAGCGGTTATAGACCATCTAGTGGGAACTAATTTTCTATTTTTTCCAATACCTAACGCACCAACACTTAAAATTTGAGAAAGATGGTTTTCATCTATTCCTTTATTATATAATTCATTTAATGCTGTTGCAGATTTTAAGTCTGTGTCATAATGTGCCCTTTCTACTTTTGAGTTTAATTTTGGATTGGAAGTTATTTTTGCTTTCTTTAACTGTGCATTTGGCCCATGAGGTGTTGCATAACTAAACGTGTTTAATTTAAAATGAGGTTTGTCTTCTAAATTAATTTCTGTTTCAACATTTCCAGACGCCAATCCTACTTCTTTTGCTAATTCATTTAATTTTTCTCGTTTAGAATAAACATTAGATTTAAATCTTGAATTGATTAATGAACTTCTTAAATTTACAACTTCATCCACTGTTTTGTTTTCATTGCTCCAAAGTTTAGGATTATCTAATTCATCTTTTTTTTCTGCGTTAATTGCAGACATGATCCCCACATTCACATTTGGATAATTAAATCGTCCAACAAAAGGAGCGGGCGTATCTCCAAAGAAGTCTTTCTTATAACTCATTTCTTTCGAAATTATGTTTACATTATTGTTTATTATTTCTGAAATCTTTTTTGGAAGCATGAAAATAGTTATTTGTGGCATCTTAAATGTTTTTCTAGTCAGAAGTAATGATTATATCTTTAACTCAGGAGTGATACTGAAATAATGCATATACGATATCTTTAAAAACGGAACTCAAGAAAATAACTCATTAAAAAAAAGAGGTTTTAAACAAATGAAGATATTTTTTAAGAAAAAAAAAGGCGAGATTGATATGAGTTCAGTAGAAGTTTTTGATGATGAAGAAAGAGCTTTTGAGGATTTTACAATATAATACTTTTGAAGAAATCATAGTATTTTTCAAATTGTATTTTTTTATTGAACTTTTGATTTACTAGGTCAAATGCATTTTGTCCTAGTCTTTCTTGATTAATTTTATCCATTGATAAATTCATTATTGCACTTTCTAATTCTTGCACATTTCCTGGTTTAATTAGATAACCTGTTTTTTCATTTATTACTACTTCTTTTACTCCAGAAATGTCAGTTGCAATACAGGGCTTTCCGGTTGCCATTGATTCTTGTAATACATTTGGCAAACCTTCTTTTCTTATACTTGGTAAAACCAGAAAGTCTACACGTTCATAAACTAATTCAATATCTTTTGTGAATGAATGGAAAGAAATGTTTTTTTCTAAGTTGTTAATTTTAACCATTCCTTCAATTAAAGGAAGTTCTTCTCCATCTCCAACAATCATTAAGTGAATATTTTTGAAAAGTTTTTTTGAAAGATTTTTTACAGCATCAATAATATATTTGTGACCTTTTTCAATTTCTAAAGATCCTACACAAGCAAGAATTGGATCTGCATTATCCGGAAGATTGTATTTTTTTATTGCTAAATCTCGCTTTTCTTTAGTATGTTGATATCTCTCTACTTCTGTGCCTTGATAAAGTAAAGTTATTTTTTCTTTTGGAATGTTATAGTGATGTATTAAGTTCTTTATTGTTGCTTGACTTATTGCTATAATTTGAGAATTAACTGTTTCGTGAGGTAAATAATATTCTCTTTTGTATTCAGGCATTATGGTTCCTGTTTTTGGTACCAATACTGTTTTTAGAGATTCTTCTTTTATACAATCTGATGCAAATTCAACACAATGAAAACCGCCTCTTGGGGGATTTACAGTGCATAAAGCTACATCACATTTCTTTAATACCTCTTTCCAAATGTTTTTTGATGATTCATCTTGAGAAGTTATTTTATTGTAATCATAAGTGACTATATTAATTCCATTTATTTTACATTCTTTTGATATCCAAGAACCTTCAGGACATAATACAGTTATGTTTTTTTCTTTTTCTAAATAAAATTTACAAGCTTCTACAACCCAAAGTTGTGTCCCGCCATG
>Ga0075112_1000498_pt1 | contig 16924 bp, 18 predicted proteins | sample AntAceMetag02UKF_FD_69783 | JGI IMG/M metagenome (GOLD analysis project Ga0075112, IMG submission 69783) | Saline lake microbial communities from Ace Lake, Antarctica - Antarctic Ace Lake Metagenome 02UKF | ecosystem: Environmental > Aquatic > Non-marine Saline and Alkaline > Saline | place... | reverse complement strand
GAATCATATATATAATCATAGATGACTTAGAAAAGATAGATTAATTTCTTTTCTAAGTTATTGGTTATATAATCGAAATTATAGAAAATTCTAGCACACATTTTGGTCCTTTACCCCGAATTATCCAAAATTCTTCCCTCTTTCATAAGAATGTCCTATATGTTCTACATGTATAAATGGGTCGTTTGATTTTTTCCTAGCTGCAATTATTGTTCTATCATCTACAGCATATTCAAAACCCTTGATTTCATTCCATACTATACCTCCAAACACTTCTTTTCCATCTTCTGCTATCAATCCAAATTTTCAATTTTTTTCTACTTGTAAATATACAATATTATGTTTATCTACTACAAATTCATAACTATCTACACCTGCTATCAAATTTCCGCCAAAAACTTCACTACCACTCTTATCTACTAAACAAGTCTGACGATTTTCTCCTACTACCCTAGCATATTCCTTTCACTTTGCTACTATATTAACTTCATGAACTAATCGCCATTTGAATCATCCAAAAAGATAACCTCATCCAGCTCCTACTACTCACCATTTTTCATCTTCTTCGACAATAGCATATTTCAAACCTTTACCCTCAAATACTAATTCTTTGAATCCATCCCAAACTGGTCAATTGAAACAAAACTTTCATTTCCTATTTATAATTCATACTTTTTTTTCTACTTCCTCTCATTGAGTAACTAAAGCATAATTAGGTGCATCTTTTATATCTTTCACTTTATTCCAATGAGGCCCAGCAAATACATTATCTCACTTTTTATCTACATAACCTATTTAATTATCATGACTAGCAACCAATAAACTTTTATCTCACTCATCTATATTTTTGAAACGATATATATCTGCCCATTTCATGCCTCCATGATCTAAACCATCTTCTGTAACCAATCATTTATAAGTTTTATCTCATTCTGTTCTAGAAATCACTAGTATTTCATGTTTTTCTAGTTTATCATCAAGAATAGTATCCTGATATTTAATATCATTATATCTTGCTACTAACTTCCCGTCCTCTGTAACCAATACTTTCGACTTATCTGCAAAATACACTGTCAAAAATTTAGTTTCTTTTACTAGTATTTCTTTCATAATACAACAGGCAAATCTATCATTACCTTCTCAGACTAATATATAATTATTGTTTTCAAATGTAAATCTACTTCATGCTTCTCAATGCTCTTCAAGATTTCTTATCAATCCTTCTTTTGCTATTTCTTTGATGTTTTTCAATATTTTATCCAATTTCAAATGCTGTAGATTATCAGTTAGACTTCTTAAATCACTTTTAATATCTATCTTATCATAAAATTTATCTACTCTTTCTAAGAATCTTTTATCATTTAATACAAACAAAAAATCTGTATATTCATCCAAATTTATATCTTCTCATGCTTTTATTTTATTTAAAATAGATATAATATAGCCTGTATTGTATATATCCATAGACTCTAATACTCTTTCCGCTATATCCAAAAGAGCTTTTGATTCTAATACTGCTTCAGGTGTTTCACAAAGAGGAACTACTTTTCTTCTAGCCATACTTTTTCTATATTTATCTTATAAAGTTTATGGCTTATATATAGTGAATTTAGAGATATTGTCAATATCAAAAAGAGAAAATAGTTTTTTTCTTAAAAAGAAATATATATAAGGCATTTAGAACATAGATAAATTTAAATATTCTATTACTTTTTGTTTTTATTATTTTAGTTTGATTTTCAAAGTATTATAATTATATTTAGATAGAAATAACTAAGAAAATAACCACTACAAAAACAATCCTTATTTTAAAAAAAATATTCTGATTATAAATTAATATTTACCCACATAATAATAAATATATAAAATGAGAAAAACAATCTTAATATCTGGAATTATAATTATTCTTTTGATATTGTGATATTGAGTTATCACTAGTAATGAAGAAGTAGAAAAAGAAGATATAAGAAATGATAACAAAGAGAAAGTAAATATAGAAATAGAAAATAAAGAAATAGATACTACAAAAATAGAAAACAATTTAGAAGAAAAAATAGAAATAACATTAACACAACTTGCTGAAACAATAACAGGTGAAGACATAAACCTTCTAAAACAATATATAAAAGATGGTGTAGATATAAATATGACAACTGAACAATGAGGAACTGCATTGATGGGCGCTATTTATGTATGAAATATAAAAATAATAAATATCTTGTTAGAAAATGGTGCAGATATTGATGCCGCAACTATAGATGGAAGAACTGCCCTAACAATAGCAGAAGAAAATGGAAATGAAGATATAATAGAGATGCTTTGAAATTTTGAGAGATAAATCAAGGTATTAGTATTTTTTTTATTGAAAATAATATAATGTTTTATCATATAATAATAAATAATATAAAATTCTAGAAGAAATCAGTATTGAAAGAAAAAAGTTTCTTATTGAATATTCTGAAGAAGGAGAAAAAACTTTCGCTCAACTTTTTCTATTGAATTTATAAATATTTTTCATAAACTTATATCACTTAGATAAATCACATAACACATCCTATTTTACAACTAAAGTATTAGACTTTTTTTTGTAAATATAGAGCAATATATATTTTATATTCTTTAAAAACTACCCAAATGAAAAAATTATTTCTATTTTTTATGCTACTTAGTTTGGTAGGTTGTGGAACTACCCCTTCAGAACCTGAAGTTTCTGTATTAGAAGAAACAGAAATTACTACACCACAAACTACTGATTCATCAGAGAAAGAAACTCTGACCACTGAAATTGCGATTACTCCAGAAACAGAAGAAGCTAAAGAAGAAACTTCACCATGAAAAAGTGAAGTAGATGATTCTCCGATTACCCTTTTAGGGGAAACTGCTATTGCATATCCTACAGAAGAAAAAACTTCATTTTGAGAAGTAGAAGTAGATGATTCTCCAATTACCCTTTTGGGAGAAACTGCCATTGCAGGACCTTCTGATACTGAAATATCTGATGATAAAAATTTTGATTACACAGAGAATATAAATACATTCCCTGATATTACTATAGAAGAAACTGATAACAAAGTAACATTGAATCTACCAACAGAAAAATTGGCAGTTGGTTCTATCAATAGAAAACTAGAATTCAACAAAGTAGGTGAAAATTATACATCAAGTTTGGTGCTAGAATTTGATGCTGTAAGTTCATATGAGCTTATAGAAACTATTCCTAAATCTTTTGCTGCAAGCGCATCTGATTTAGAATTTTCTATCCAACCTGAAATTATAGAAGATGATCCTGTAGTCAAATGGTTTATAGACAGACAGGTATCTAGAATAGAGGTAAAAGCTAAAGATAGAATCGTATGAGCTGCTACCGTAGCTTGAATTGCCGCACGACTCAAAGGAGGTAACAAAAAAGATGCCGCAGTAAAAGCTGGAGCTGATGAAGCTATTATGATATTGTTTGATAGCGTAGATGATTTTGCTATTCTCAATCATATAAGAAAATGTGACTTTTATGAAAACGAAATACAACAACAAGAATGTATATTTCAATTGGTAAACAAATACCCTACTCAATTCACAGAAAAAGACTGTGAATGACTAAATGGGTTTTTCTATCTGCAAGAAACATGGTCCAAAGCCTGCAAAGCAATAGTAAGTAATGATATATACAAATGTGAATTTAAGTCAGATAATATTTTTGATAATTCAAATCAAAAAACGTTAGATAAATATTTAGATAAATGTAGAAATTATTATTACCAATTCAAGGACAACAACTGTAAAGATGAAAATTGTATGTATGATGTATGTATGAAAGGCTTTGATGTAAATTGTTGTAAATTTATCAAAACTCCTCTAGCAAACAAAAAATGTCTAGCAAAAACCGCTATGAATTATATATATTGCTTGGATATAGAAGACAAAGTTGAATCCAAAAAATGTTGTAATAATATGATGATAGACAAAGATAAAGATAAATGTCTTAGCGAATTGGAAGAAGAAACAGTAGAATATGAAGTTATTCCAGAAGAAGCAATTGCAGAAGAAGAAGCAGACCAGGACGATTTCAGCTCTAGAAGTTCTAATTGTCCTTACCCAGTATCAGATGATGCTGTATGGGTAGAAAAATGATACAATTACAACCGGATTCAAGGATGGCAAGAATGAGGTAAATGGGTATGAGCTGTAACTAAGTATTGGAACTTTAAAGAAAATAAAATAATGAATATAGTTTGTATGAAACACGATCTAAAACATGGACCGAAAATTGAATATTCTGAAAATGGAGGACGGAAAGTTCTAGAACGAAATTGGATGGATGGAAAAGCACACGGTACGTGGACAAACTATTGGAAAGATGGCTCAGTAAGCATCATAGAACACCGGGTAGATGGTCTAAAAAATGGAGAATATAAAGCTCGATTTCAAAATGGAACTGTCTCCACAGAAGGAGCACATCTTAACCATCACAGTGTTGGAAAATGGACTTTTTATAACAAACAATGAGGCTTGTCTATGGAACAAGAATACGATGCAAATGGAAAACAAATTTTCTACAAAAAATACTAATAAAACTTAATCTCTAATTACTAATCCCGTAAACTAAAACTTATTTATTTAAATTCTAAACACCTCGAATTCGAGGTGTTTTAATTATAGCAAATTCACTATAATTAGAATTGTTAAAATAGAAATTGATTAATATATAAGTCGTATATTTTTATAATAAATGAAAATAAAACTAATTAATTCTTAATACAATATAATGCAAGACAAACGTACAGATGAACCACAAGAAAAACTTTCACGAACTAAGGAAGTATTTTTACTTATAGGTAAATTCTTTTTTTTAGTCTTACAAAATATCTCCAAAATTCTTAGAATAAGAATAAGAGAATTCAAAAAAACTTTAAAAGAATTATGGATAATAATTATAACTTTAAAATTTAATAAAGAAGCATATATAATGTATGATAGTATAATTACTATATAATGTGCGATTTTTATATTTTACTATATTTGATGAAAAGACTGAGTATTGAGTATAGCTATATATTTCTTTATATTCTTAGCTCTATTGTATCAGATACAAAAAATTTCCTACAAATTTTTACCCAATCATAAATATGTAATATTAGAATTTTTAGTACTACCTATAGTAGTTAATTTAATTTTTTTCTTTTTCATAGTAAATGATGTCAAATTTATTTACTATATAATAACTATATAACTTATGAGTTTTATTGGTAAAATCTTTTGATTCATTATATGAAATTTTAATGTACTAAAATACTCCATAGCCAAATGGGAACGGGATATTATAAAAACTATATTGTATATACGAGAAAATTTTGGCAAAAAAAGAAAGGCTCTCAGAAATTATCTTGAAAATACTTTGCTATACATAAAACGTTTTTCAATAATGTTAGCTCTTACTATGCCTATAGCAATAATTACTATATTTATTATGAAATGAATAAGCAGAGATACAAATCTACCATTTGAAACAATTTATATCATACTTTTTAATACAATACTTTTCTGATACCAAACATACAAATATAATAAATCTAAAGACCTTCATATTATAGAAATTATATGAAGTTTAAAAAAATAAAGTAAAAAATCTCTTGATTATTACCTATAAAAACTCAAATATACTTGAATTATACTAATTTTTAATTAATATATTATATATTATATTAATAAATATTAAAAATAGAAAATAATAATTTTTTATAATATTTCAAAAAATAAATGGAGATATCAAACTTAAAAGAAAAAACAGATAATAATAACTCTCCTAAAAGGATATAAATATATATTACATGCTATTTTTATTATAATTATAGCTATAATTATATATTATTGTATAAAAATGAGATCTATAATAAGTATATGAGGAAACGAAATGGATACTGAACTTAAAACTACATTCTTAATATGGAATCATATAATAAGCATTATAAAATGGGGTTTTATTATATTGGTTTTCATTGCTTTTTGACTTATAAAACAGATATCTACAGAAAAAACTAATAATGGAAAAAGATTTTCTACGACAACAAAAAAATATATTGGATTATTAGTATATGGAACTTTTTTATTTATGCTACTTCAATATTCTTGGTTTACAAGCTGAGCTATAGCAGATGTTATAACTATTACTAATGATAATAATATAGAAAGAGAACCTGTAAATATAGAAGAAAAATTTAAAAGTTATTCTAATAGTGAATTTAACTTTAAAATAGAGTTACCAGAAAATTATCAAATACAAGAAGGAGAAAATAATATAAAATTTCTATCTCCTAAAAAAAATGACTTAGATACATATCCTGAACATTTAATTATAGAATTTTTTGATATAAGTAATGAACCTATAAGTTTAGAAGAATATAATAATATTAATTTGGAGAAATTTAAAAAAGAAAATATTTCTATTATTAGTCTTGAAAAGACTACATTATTGACTTATCCTGCATATAAAATCATTAGCAAAATGAAAAACAATGGAAATAACATGAAATTTTTACAAATTTATTTAATTATTGATAGCTATTTATATAGAATACAATACAATGCAATAGATAAAAAATATGATGAATATTTAGAATCTATGATAAAAATAATTGATTCCTTTGAATTTATTAAATAAACCTCAAGAAAAAAAATCATAAACTAAAACAATAATTATTTTCTAAATCAATATAAATGAAACAAAACAAAGAGGAAATACAACCTATAAATAAAAACAAAATTATATATATTACAATAGACATTATCATAAACTTAATAGCACTTTTTTTTATTGCAAAATATACATTACCCTTTTGAAGAGGTATAGCTTAAGCATTTCAATCTACAACTATAGTATTAGTTTTTTTTATACCAATAATGGCTTTATTTTTTCTTGTTTCTTATAGTAAGCTACCTAACAATAAATATATACTTATAGAAATGATACTTCTACCTTTTTTGGTAAGTTTAGGAATATATTATTATTTTGATTTGCAATTAGGGTTTGTCACGTATCTTATAGCATTATGAATAATTAATTTTCTCGGTAAAATGAGTGGGGTATTAGCCGCAACAAGCATTATTAGTAACTTAGTTGAAAATAAAAGTCTAGTAGATTTAATCAAGAATACTATTATATATATATGATATCCTCTTTTTTGTTTTTCTATTTCATTTTGAATATTTTTGACAATAAAAGAAAAACTAAATTTGCCTTTTGAATTATATCGATGAATACTTGTAACAGGAATATTTTTTACATATACCTCACTAAAATACTTTTATAAAGAAAATTAATAAATTTCAATAATCTATAAATATAATTTCTACATCTACATTAAAATAGTGCTACTTTTCATTTCCTCCAAACTCCCCTACCTAACTAACAAATCTAACTTTAATTTGTTCCCGGGAACAAAAATCTAACAAAAATCTCTTGTATTTCTATATTTTTTCTATATAATAGCACTTAGAAGTAAAGAGTGCTATATTTTATATAAATAAAATAAAAACTGATTTAAAGCACTAAAGATACTTCTATAAGATTAACTTTAAATCGTAATTAAATTTATTATGCCAAACTTCAACATATATACCATCAAAGCATCTGAAGCAGTACAAGCTGCCCACGATTTAGCCTTGAAACAAAAAAATAGTGCAATAGACTCTCCTCATCTATTGATCTCTATGCTAGAACAAGAGGAAGGATATATTCCTATGATAATCAAAAAACTTGGACTGGAACCTAACAACCTAAAAGACAAAATACAATCAATGCTGAACAATATGCCAAAGCTAGATGGTAAATATCAGCTATGAATGTCCCATGAAATGAGTCAGGTTCTTACAGAAGCTGAAAATATTATGAAAAAAATGTGAGATAGCTATGTAACTACAGAACATCTGTTTTTGGCTATGCTCCAAAATAAGACAGAGATAGCGACTCAAGTGCTACTTCCTATGTCTATAAGTGAAGATAAAGTAAAATCTGCTATAGAAACTATCAGAGGAGGTGAAAAAGTAAGTAGCCAAGACCCTGAAGTAACTTTGAATTCACTTAGCAAATACTGAAGAGACCTTACTAAACTAGCTGAAGAATGAAAACTTGATCCTATTATAGGAAGAGAAGAAGAAACTAGAAGAACGATACAAATATTATCTAGAAGAACAAAAAACAACCCTGTGTTAGTCGGAGATGCTGGTGTAGGTAAAACTGCAATCTTAGAAGGATTAGCGCAACAGATAGTCAAAGGAGAAGTTCCTGATATTTTGAGAGACAAAAAAATAATAGAACTTGATATGTGATCTTTGATGGCTGGAACTAAATTTAGAGGTGAATTTGAAGAAAGATTGAAAGCTATAATAACAGAGATAGAAAAATCTAATGGGAAAATTATCCTTTTTATAGACGAGATTCACACTATAGTAGGAGCCGGTAAATCTGAGGGTTCCATGGATATGGGTAATATGATAAAACCATCTCTTGCAAGATGATCTATGAGAGTAATAGGAGCAACCACTTTGAATGAATACAGAAAACACGTGGAAAAAGACCCTGCTCTAGAGAGAAGATTCCAGCCTGTGATGGTTGATGAACCTACAAGAGAAGACAGTATCGCAATTTTGAGAGGAATCAAAGATGCATACGAAACACATCATGGTATCAAAATATGAGACGCTGCATTGGTAGCTGCAGTAGACCTATCTATCAAATATATAGCAGATAGAAAATTGCCAGACAAAGCCATAGATCTTATGGATGAAGCTACAGCATCAGTGAAAATGTGACTAACTTCTATGCCTGAGGATATTTTGAAATTAGACAAAAAAATCAGAACATTGGAAATAGAAAAATCATCTATTCATATAGATAGCGAACAAACTGACAAACAGAAAAAAAGAATCCAAGATATAGAAAAAGAAATAGCTGATTTGAGCGAACAATTCAATACAGTGAAAACAGAATGGGAAGACGGTAGAAAATTAGTACTACAATCCAAAGAAATCAAAGAACAGATAGCTAAACTATCTCATGAAGCTGTATTGGCTGAAAAACAAACTGATTTCAACAAAGTAGCTGAGATAAGATATAGCAAAATACCTTCTTTGGAAAAAGATTTACAGGCTGTAGAAGACAATATTACTAAGGCTAAAAATAGTAAGAAAATAATCATCAAAGATATAGTAGAACCTGAAGATATTGCTATCATAGTAAGTAAATGGACTGGTATACCTGCAAGTAAATTGGTAGAATCTGAAAGAGAGAAACTAACCAACTTAGAATCTTATCTAAAATTGAATGTAGTAGGTCAAGACCATGCAGTAGCTACAGTTTCTAATGCTATCAGAAGAGCTAGAGCTGGATTGAAAGATCCTTCTAGACCTATTGGTTCATTCCTTTTCTTAGGTCCTACTGGTGTAGGTAAAACAGAACTTACAAAGACTTTGGCTAAATTCTTATTTGATGATGAAAAAGCTATGACTAGAATAGATATGTCTGAGTATATGGAAAAACATTCTGTATCTAGACTTATAGGTGCCCCTCCATGATATGTAGGTTATGATGAAGGTGGACAACTTACAGAAGCTGTAAGAAGGAGACCTTTCTCAGTGATACTTTTTGATGAAGTAGAAAAAGCTCATCCTGATGTATTCAATGTACTATTACAAGTATTAGATGATGGTAGAATCACAGATAGTAAATGAAGAACTGTAGATTTCAAAAATACTATTATTATTCTTACTTCCAATATCGGAGCAAATCAGATTATGGAGCAAATGCAAGAATCTTCAAAAGATGGAAAGTTTAGTATAGATGATGCTAATAAAGTAAGAGAAACTATAGAAAAAAGTTTATTAGCAAATCTTCAAACTTTCTTCAAACCAGAATTCTTGAATAGATTGGATGATATTATAGTATTCAATCCTTTGGCTGATGAAACTTTGAGAAGTATCGTAGATATACAAATTAGTAATTTTGTAGATATGCTAAAAAAAGAAAAAGATATGACTTTAAATATCACAGAAGACGCAAAAGACTTTATCGCCAAAATATGATGGGACCCTACTTTCGGTGCCAGACCATTGAAAAGAGCTATACAGAAACATATATTGGATGAATTAGCTATGAAAATCATAGCTGGTGAAGTGAAAGAGGAAGACAGTATAGTTGCTGACTATGATAAAGGGAAGGATAGATTGGAATTTAGAGTTTCAAGACAGAAACTTGTTTCGAAATAGATACTATTTGAAATTGAAGTTGAATTTGAAAGTTGAATTTGAAAGTTGAACTCAGAAATTAGTTTCAAAGAAATTAGAACTCAGGCTCAGAACTAATACTTAGAATTACCGAACCTGAATCTTATCTTCTAAAAATATATATTAGAAATTTGAACTCGGGCTCAGAACTAACACTCAAAATTACAGAGCCCAAATTCTACATAAAAATTAAAAGTCCTAACTGGACTTTTTTTTATCCCAAAATTTGCGTTTTATAGCATTATCTATATAATAAATAGATATAAATTTATAATCTACTTACCTTAATTAAGTATGGAAAAACAAAAATTACAAAATAATTCCCAAAAATTAATGGAATTAATGAGAGAATACTGATCTATAAATGATATTCCAAGTGAAAAATTGAAACTCATTGGTTATATTCGTAATGAACTATGACAGATTCTGAGTGAAAAGGTTGTTGAAGAAAAAGAAATAGAAAAAGAAAAGAGTATAGAAGAATAAAAAAGAAAAAAGGAAGAAAATAAATTGAAATTAGAAGAGAAAAAAGCAAATATTCCTTTTGGGGTAATAAAAATAAAAATAAAGGAAAAAAAATTACAATGAAAAAGAGTATCATATGAACTAATAGAAAAATTTGATTCTTTGATAAACGAACATTGGGGTTTACATGGTGAATGGGAAAGTATGGACTTGATTATTCCAGAAAATAAAGCATTTTGGATTGCATACAAAGAAATGTCTGAATATGCATCAGACAATTCTGGGATTGAAGAGGAGTTTCTAGAACTAGAACATGGTTTTTATAAAACTACACTCACTGGTATTGTAGATAAATACTTCAGTGATTCTATAGCAAAAATGGAAATTTCCCCTTATATGATAGAAGATGAATTAGATTATGAAAGATCATATATAAGTTCTCAAAAAGCTGTTGAAATTTTCCACAAACTAGAAAGGTTTAAATGAACTCTAACAGATACTCCTGAATTCAAGAAAAAATTTCAAGAAAGTTGAGAGGAAAATTTCATAGATGCATATGGTTTATCACCAGAAGATGAATTAACTAAAAAACATAAAAAACACAATATAGAAACCATTGAAAATTACATAGTTTACCATATCAAAGAATTTTTGGATTATTTCGGTCTAGAAAATATAAGCACTAAACTTCAAGACTGCAAAACATATGAGGAAGCTTACCAAAAACTACGGTTAGTAGAAAATAATGATTTCCCATTTTGACAAGAATTATATGATATAAATAAAGCTTTTAAAGAAGCAGATATAGAACAAAAAAAAGAGTTTTCCAAAAGGAAAAAAATAATATCAAAAGAATTGAAATATCAAAAAAATATAATACAGTGATTAATGGAGGCTTTGACTCAATATAACTTTGTAAGTATATATTTCAAGAAATTTATAAAACAACTGCAAAGTTATTTAGTTTCCATAAATACAGATGAGAAAGAAAGTGAATTTTATTTAGATGGAAAATTTGATCTTACTTATGATCGCGATCCAGGGAAGATGAGTTGAGATTGTACAGAAAGTAGACCTTTAGCATTTGAAGATCCAAATATAGATATTTTCAATATCAAAGTTTTTAAAAAAAATAAAGAGCATATTGGAAACATCTATTTATTATCTACAGAAACAGATAATGGAGAGAAAGTATGGCATTTGGAAGCGATACAAGTCCCTAGTAAAATAGAATGGAGTGAGTGAATAGAAAAAATAATAAAAGAATTAGGAATAGAGGCAAAAAAGAAAAATATAGATATGATAACAGTAAATACCGATATAACTCACATGTCAAATTACGACTATATCCAAGATGCTATTCTTAGTTATATAGAAAAAATAAATCTAGGAACAAAAAAAATTAAAGTACCTGAAGTTGATGAGGAAGAATATTCAGCTTTTCAGGGAAATGGTAATGTATATATTGTATGGAAAAATAAGTAATCACTAGTATTTAAATTATTCATTATGAATTCTAATTTTAGAATAAATTTTCCAGTCTTAAAAAAAACGAAGGGAGATACTCCCCTCGTCATAAAAACAAATAAACACTACAATCATTGAACTAACAGAGATAACTAATAACTTTCCTTAAATGAATTAGAAACAATTAGTCTACATAATGATACCGCTTATACCTCTTAGGCAAAGGTGGTGGTGATTCAAACGGAAGAGCAGAATTTTGCCATCCACACTTCACACATTTTGGAGGTCCTCCTATCATTATATGAAATTTCATACCCCTACAATCAGGACAATGAACACATGTATATTGATATCTTAAATAAGCTACTATTGCAAATACAACAAAGATCAAGATAAGACCTCCCCCACCATATCCTACTGCTAATATATAATAATTCCAAATAAGTGAGACTACTCCCATGTTAATTTCCTCCCGTTAGAAATCAGTTATAATTAATATATTTGTAGTTACATACTATATAAACAATTAAACAAAAAAGTCAATTGATTTTAGATAAAAAAAAGAGAGCTGTAAAGCTCTCTTTATATCTATATAATTTAGATTAATTAATTTCTAATATTATGCTCTTCTTCTAGCAGCTACGTAAGCCATAGAACCGAATAATGCGAATAGAACAGCTAAGTATAATGCTGGACCAGTTTCAGGTGTTCCCATAGAAACAGCTGGTTCTTCAAATACGATAACTTCTATATCTGAAGGATCTCATGCTATACCTTCATTGTTGATAGGTAATAGTCTTACATATTTAGTACCATAGTCTGCTGCATTGAATGCATAAACACCACTAGCAACGTCTATTTCTACTTTTTCTTCACTAAATTCTTCTGTATCAGAAACGTAAACCCATACAGTTACTACATCTTGACCAGCTGTGAAAGTCACATCAGCTGATAAGTTGTTTACTTCATGATCAACTTCTATAATGAAGTTTTCAGTAGAAGCAGCAGCTAAAACAAGATTCTCTGTGAATACTGTTGTTTCTTCTGATTGAGTATCATCATCTCTAAGTCCTGTATCATCCATAGCAACAACAACAAAATAGTAATTTGTTTGAGGTTCTAAATTTTCAACAGTAACAAATCCTTGTACAGCACCTTCTTCTATTGTTGCTGTAGTTTCCAATACTTCTTCAATTGGAGCTTCAAAAAGAGGAGTTTTTGCATACAATATTTTGTAATCTGTATAATCTTCAATTTTATCAAATGATAAGTCTACAGAATTTTCTGTTGTAGTATCAACTACTACATTGATTTTTGTATCTTCAAATAAACCAAATTCGTCATCACCGAAATCTAGTTCAACACCATCTCCATCAATACTAAATTCGTCATCACCGAAATCTAATTCAACACCATCTCCATCAATACTAAATTCGTCTCCACCAAAGTCTCCTTCAATACCATCTTCATCAATAGTGAATTCGTCTCCACCAAAGTCTCCTTCAATACCATCTTCATCAATAGTGAATTCATCTCCACCGAAGTCTGCTTCGATACCATCGTCATCCAAAGTAAGGTCACTACCAAAATCATCTAAAGTAATTTCTTCTAATCAATCAAATTCATCTGCACTTACAAATACTGTTCATACAGTAAGAGATATTGCAAATAAAAGTCAGATAAGTAATCTAATAAGTTTCATTTATAAAAGTTGTATAAAATAATAAAAGTTTTCATCGATATAAGTACCGTCTATAATAGTTATTCAAATCCTTTTGTCAAACAATTTTTTTACTTTTTTAAAAGCTAAAAGTTATCATAACTTTAAAAACCAATTAACAACTAGGATTTTATATTTATTTTTTAGAAGAGAAAAGTCATTTTACAGTACCTAATATATCAGTATCAATTATATATTTAGTATTTTGTGACATTGCATTTTCTGTAACTTTCAATTGTTCTTTCAATACAGCAGGTCATTTGAAAAATTCAATAGCAGCTGTAGATTCTAGTTCCAAAGCCTTTGCTTTTGCTCCTGCTATTCTTTCTAAAGCCTGAGCTTTTCATTCAGCTTCCAGTATGTTTTTTTGTTTTTCTCATTCAGCAGTTAAAATGAATGATGCTTTTGCTCCTTCTGCTCTAAGAATTGCTGCTCTTTTTTCTTGTTCTGCTTTCTTCTGTTCTTGCATGGCTCTTGTCAAATCTGCTGGTGGATCAATTCTTTGGATTTCCACTCTCAATATTCTAATACCCCACTTAGAAGTTTCTTCTGTAAGATGAGTTTGTACATACTCATTGATTCTTCATCTTTCAGATAAACATTCATCCAAAGTAAGTTTTCAAATCATAGATCTCAAATTAGCCAAAACTAATTGTATCACAGCTTCTCTTGGATTATCAATTTCATAAATAGCTTTTTCAGCTGTAACAATCTGCATATATGCTACAGCATCTACTGTAACTACAGCATTATCTTTGGTAATCATCTCATGAGAACCTGTATTCAGCACCTTTTCTCTAACATCCACAAGTTTCACAGTAGATATAAAGGGCATAAGAAAATGCCAACCAGATCATAATGTTCCTACAAATTTAGATAAAGTTTCCTTTACTCATCTTTGATAAGGAGAGATTCTTATCATAGTCTTGAAAATCACTATGACAATGAAAATTACAAATATCACACTAACTATAGTACTTCCTCACATTTTGTAATGTATTTTAAAAATATAAAAGCAATTTTAATCAAACACTTTTCATATAGTATTGATTTTAAATATCAAGTCAACCATTTTTTTCTTTAGTTTTCCATAACTTAGTATCAAGCAGAAAGACTTTTTACAAAATCATCCATATCTTTTTCTATATCTTTTACAGATTTTTCAATATCTTTTTCTATAATTCATATACTTCACATCAATTCATCTGTTATTTGTTTAGCATAATCCTCTTCTCTATCTGTATAAATATAACTTTCTACAGAATTGTTAGATATATTATCCTGCAATATACTCTTTACTTCTATTTCTAAATTTATTCTAGATATTCACATAAATGCTAAATCTAGTTCAGCAAGTCTTTTTACTTTTTCTTCCAAAATTGTAGGTTCCATCAAATCATTTATATTCATATTACCAGATTCTTTATATATATGATATACGATAATATCTGCTACTTTTTTATCATCAGATCACACAATAAGTTTATATTGATTTACATCCTTTATATATATAGTAGCAAATATATTAACTCACAAACTTTTAGCATCTGCACCAGCTATTATATTTATAGGTATAGATATATTTTTTTTATATAAATTAACTTTTTTTCTTCTAGCTTGTTGTTTAGGAGATTGTCTAGATTCTAATATAGCTTCTTTCAAGTGATTTTCATTAGATACTTGATTTTCTAATTTATTAGCACCCTCTGTCAAAAGATTATTTAACTCATTCATTATATTTCTTCATCCTGTTTTTTTAGTTTTCTTTCCAGAATTAGACAAAAATATAAAATAAATTATTACTATAAATATAATTACCTCCATACTTTTTTATTTATTTAGATAAAATAAACTAAGCACTATAGAAAAAGAATTATCCTTTAACTTTTTAACCCATTAACATTTCAATCTTTTAACCACTTTATTTATCCTGATATAATAACCTTGGAAGGAAGTATTACTTTTTTAATACCTTCTACTTCTATATAATATCATTTTTTCACTTCTTGTATTATTTTTCATTTATTTTTTTCTTCTCCTGGCACAGCTGATATAGCTTCATGAAGATTTTCATCTAAATCTATTCCTACAGTAGGAATAATTTTTATATCATATGCAGATAAAAAATTCTGTATATTTTTTCATACCAAAGAAAATCATTCATACCACTTATCTTCAATAATACTACTAGGAGTATTTTCTAATCATTGAAATATATCATCAAAAACAGGTAATGCTTTTTTGAAAAAATCTATTTTTATTTGATCTCTTCTAGCCCCTGTATCTTGTTCCATTCTTCTTTGGAAACTATCAAAATCTGTTTTTAATTCTACGTATTGATGTTGAGTATTAGCTAAAGTCATTTTCATTTCTTCCAATTTCTTAGTCAAAACTTTATTTTCTTTCTCTAAATCTTCCAATTTAGCTTTATCTTCTGACTCTTCGAGCTCTACTAACTCTTCCTTATCTTTCGCTTCCAATTCTGCTAACTCTTCCTCAAGTTCTTCTAATACTTTATCTTCTTTCTTACTCATGAAATAACACTAATTATTAATATATAAAAATAACCGCTTCTGCGACATTGAAAGTATAATAATTTCTAAATAATTTTCAACCGAAAATACCTTTAAATTCTAAGAAACTCAAAAGAATCCAAGTCAACATCTGAGACAACTTCATTCCCGGCATTTTTTTCCGTTATATATCTGTTTTTTTATTTCCTTTTAATTTTTCAATCAAAGCCATTATATCGCGATGCCGAGAACGGTTAGATACAAAGAAATACAAAAAGAGACAACTACGCCTTTCCCTTGGGAAAGAGGCTGAATACAGAATGAACCTAAAATGAATACAGAACGAATACAGAACAGCTCCAGCCTGCTCCGCAAAGGAGCAGAAGCTGAAATACAAACTCCCCTAACTTAAGAAATAATTTGAAAGGTTGTGTAGTTTATATTTTTCAGGGATAAAAACTATATATATTAAATTTGCATTATT
>Ga0075112_1000486_pt1 | contig 17047 bp, 14 predicted proteins | sample AntAceMetag02UKF_FD_69783 | JGI IMG/M metagenome (GOLD analysis project Ga0075112, IMG submission 69783) | Saline lake microbial communities from Ace Lake, Antarctica - Antarctic Ace Lake Metagenome 02UKF | ecosystem: Environmental > Aquatic > Non-marine Saline and Alkaline > Saline | place... | reverse complement strand
AATTCACACTTTGCTTCATGCAACTAATTATTCCTTTACTAATCATTGCTGCATTAATAGAAGCGATAGGAATAGAGGCTTGGCGTAATTGAAAAGAAAATTAAATCGCCTAACGAATAATGGGGAAGGGGTCAAGTCTGCCGTTGACTCTTTCTTCATTTTTTGTTAAGCTAATTCCATGTCTAGACCGTTAAGAATTCAATTTCCAGATGCGTGGTATCACGTGATGAATCGTGGTAGGCGTGGGGAAAAGATCTTCGCAACAAAGGAAGGCTATTGGTCGTTTGTTGATCTTATCGAGGAGCTTGACGAGGTCTTCAATGTTAAGATCGCAGCTTATTGTCTGATGTCCAATCATTATCACCTCCTGGTCCAGACCCCGGATGCAAATCTTTCCAGATCCATGAGGCATTTGAATGGGGTTTATACGCAGCGTTACAATAGAAGGCACTCTTGTGATGGCCAACTTTTCAGAGGGCGATACAAAACCATAGTTGTTGAATCCGACAGCTATGCGCTTGAGCTTGTCAGGTATATCCATAGAAATCCATTGGAAGCAGGACTGGTAGATAACCTGCAAAAGTATCAATGGAGCACCCATAAAAACTATCTGTTGGATTCGAAGAAATGGAGATGGCTACATAAAGATCATATTTTAAAGCAATTTTTAAAATCAAAACCGGAAAGTATCAGGCTATATAAACAGTTCGTCCTTAAAGAGATACCTGAAGAAATCAATCAGATATTTGGCAAGAAGAATCTGCCTGCTGTTCTCGGCAGCAAGAGTTTTGTCGATAGGATAAAAGATAAATTTTTCAATCTGAAGAATTTTGAGGAAATACCTGAAACTAAAAGGCTTGCTCCTGGTATTGATAAGATAAAACATGATGTATGTATGGCCTACAACATAAAAGAGACTGAATTGTATGTCACCAGGAGAGGGTATTTCAATGAACCGAGAAATGCTGCGGTTTACCTTGTGAGGCTTTTGAGGAATGACACTTTGAAACATGTTGGGAAAGAATTTGGCATCGAAAAATATAGCACTGTCAGTAGTATTGTTGAAAGAGTAAAATATGGGATGAAAGCCGATAAGGGTCTTAAAAACCGAATACAAAATTTAGCTGAAAAAATCGCCAAGAGTTAACAGCAGGCCCCATTTAAGGCTCGAACGGTCCTGAGTACGGAGTGATCCAGATTACGCCCTATCGGATCGAAGTCTGGAAGGAGGGACCCAGCGAACCTGACGTGTGGGAAGCTTAATGACGGGCGTGCCCCTCGCCAAATTTAAAGGAAAAGAGAGGGAAAAAAATTATGAATGTTTTGATATTGTACTTTTCCGCCACAGGAAACACAGCAAAAATTGCAGAAGTAATTGAAAAGAAATTTAAAGAGGTGGGTGCTAGGGTCACCATGTCTGACATTACCCCCTATGGAAACAGGCAAAGGAAGATTGATTTCGAACCTTATCAAGCAGTAGTATTTGGGGCACCTATTCACTCTTCCCGGGCGCCGAGAGCAGTGAGAGATTGGTTAAGAACTCTGGATGGTCAAGGCAAAAAATGTTCAATGTTTTTTATGTATGGTGGCTTTGGTGTCCATCCAACTCATTATTCCACAAGACAGATATTGAAAGAACAAAATTTTATCGTTGTGTCATCCGCTGAGTTCTTAAGCGCCCACACATTCAACCTTGGCGGCTGGAGGGCTCTGGAAGATCGACCTGATGAAATTGATTTTGACGTGGCAAAAAATTATGTTGAGCTTACCTATAAAAGATTTACTGGTGAGGATGATGGAATATTAGGTGAATTGGAAAAGACGGAACATACGGAAGAACAGCTTGATTCTATCGAAGCATTAAGATTTAAGGTGCTCACACAACTCCCAACCAGAGGTGGCGAAGAGTGTAGCATGTGTTTGGTTTGTGAGGAATTATGCCCCACTGGAGCCATGGAAGCTGAATCGGGCGAAGCTGACAAGGAAAAATGTATTGCCTGTTTAGCATGTGTATCCAACTGCCCTGAAAAGGTTCTAAAAATAAACGATATGTCTAATAGTTGGTCGGTCAAGTTGGATATGGCAAAAGTTACCGAAGAAAGTATCAAAGAACAAAAAAGCAAGATATATTCTTGAATAAAGACAAGGGATTAATATCCTCGTCTATGGTCAAAAAAGCGAACGATCACTTCCACAATTTATTACCACTTAAAAAATGCAATTAGCGGTTAGCGGTTACATAGCCGCACAAAATCAGTGACTTATGACGCAATAGATTAGCATCAAAAAGTGAGAACCCCAACATGGAAAGAAGTTGTTCAACTGCTTGATATCTTTAAGCTAAGGGCTATGTAAAAGCTAATTGCAGCTTTTAGGTGCCACCTAATCGGGTAGCCGGGGGGGTTCTCTCCCCCAGCCACCACACCACTCAGCGAGGGGGTTGTATTGTTACTGGGCGGTTGTGGAGCTGGGATATCCATTGGCAGATCTGGCGAGACTCCGAACCTGACCTAAATCTGAACGCCAATTCTGCGAATTTATTTTTGAGTGAACCCTTAGTGATGGACGTCCCCTCCTCCACTCTTAAAAAACGATATTATTACGGATATTTATATGACAAAGAAAGTACTTATAGCAGGATGGGGACAAACTACTCAGGGCAAGGAACAAACAGAAAATCTGGTTGACACACTGGGATTGATGGCAGATGCTTCCCGGATAGCGGCTGAAAATGCTGGTTCACCAGATATTTTGACAAAACTTGATGGTGTAATGGCTGTAAGACCTCTTAGCAGTCAATACCCATCTTTGGCAAAGCAGTTGTCTGAAAAAATAGGAGCTAACCCTAAATTCACTTTGGTTTCCAGAATTGGGGGAAATTCCCCTCAATCCCTGGTTAATAAAGCGGCCGGAATGATTGCCAGAGGTGAACTCGAAAGCGTTCTTATCGCGGGGGGTGAAACATATTATTCCAGAGATAAAAAGAACATTCTTAAAGGCAGTGCCCTTTTCAAAGGATTGGCAGGGATACACAAAAGAGAAGACATGATAGGTTCCTTAGATGTTGAAACACGGCATGGGGTAAGTCTTCCGGTTCACGGATTTCCTTTGTATGAAACAGCTCTGTGGGCAGAAAGCGGCATGGAGATATCCTCATATCTGGAAGAAATTGGGAAACGCTGGAGTGAATTCAGCAACATAGCTGCCAAACATCCTAATGCATGGACAAACATCCCACGCTCGCCGGATGAAATCATTAATGCCGACAGCACTAATCGTTTAATCGCTTTCCCCTATACCAAATTTATGAATCCTTTGTTATCTGTAGATCTTGGTGCCGCTATTATACTTATATCAGATGAAAAGGCAGGACAGTTCCGTCGAAAAGAAGGGCAGAATGTATATTTTCTTGGTGGAGCATATGCGGAAGACCGCCAGCAGTTCCTTATTCAAAAGTCTAACTTTACTTCAAGCCATTCATTAAAATCAGCCGCGCAAAAGGCACTTCGACGCAGCAAATTATCATTAGCTGGAATAGATTGTTTTGATTTTTACAGTTGTTTTCCTTGCTCAGTATCTATTGCCTGTAAAATGCTTGGCATAATGAAATCGGACTCACGTCCCTTGACCTTAACCGGCGGCCTTGGCTTTTTTGGAGGTCCTGGAAATAATTACAGCCTACACGCTATAGCTACTTTGGCCGAAGCTATTTCCCATGGGGTTTACAATAATGGAATGGTTACCAGTTTGGGATGGTTTATGCACAAACATGCAGCAGGGATTTATGGTGCATATCCTCAAGATACTCAACTCGAATATCACGATCTCGATGATGAAAAAAATTTTCTGGTAGGAGATGAACCTGTTAAAACTGTGGAGGAAGTATCAGGTCAAGGAAAGATTGAGACCTACACCATTATCTACTCTAAAGATGGAACTTCCGCTTATGCCGTGATTTACGGAAAAACGAATGAAGGTTTTCGATTTATAGCTCAGACACATCAAGACCCGGATATTTTTAGGGCATTAAGCACGCAAAATCAGGTAGGGAAACAGGTCCATCTTAAATACGATGCTGACAAAAAACTGAATATTGCTGAATTGGTATAACCAGCCGGAGATCTTGGGGACACTATTAACTTATAAACCTTACACATCTCGCTGGCCGTAATCATTACTGTCTTTTGAAAATTTTAGAGGTAATCTTTCAATGAACAATATTCAACAACGGATTCTCGCCATCATTCGCCCCGCACACCTGGCTTCCCTGGCCACCGTTTCCGAGGAAAGCAAGCCATGGGTGCGTTACGTCATCCCCCGCGCCAGCGACGACCTGACCCTCCGCGTCGCTACGCGCGTAACCTCCAGGAAAGTCGGACATATCCAAAAGAACCCTGAGGTGCACCTGACCTGCGGTGTGTCGGACCCGAGAAACGTGGACACGTTTCTGCAGATCCAGGGCCGGGCCGAATTCACCACCGAGCAGAGCGAGAGGGAATCCTTCTGGGACCCGCACCTGGAAAACGTGTTCAAAGGCTCGAACGATCCCGAATACGGAGTGATCCGGATTACACCCTATCGGATCGAAGTCTGGAAGGAGGGGCACAGCGAACCTGATGTGTGGGAAGCTTACTGAAAGGTTGGATAACCAGGGCGGAGGCGTAATCGGGATCAAAGCAAAAATAAACTCAACCAGTCCCTGGACGCGGTGAAGGTGATCCTGGTCAACCGCGACGCCTTTCACGGCATCCGTGTGCGGAACTACAAGATAATGAACTAATGGTCTGGGTTATCAAGGTAGGGCATCGAAAAGATGTATACCACTGAAGCGAACATGTCGCTGGTAGGGACGCTCGAAAAAGACCGCGCGCCTCACACAGATCAAAACGTTGGGCAGCAGAACAGAAGGATCGAGAATGGGACTCTATTCAAAGCATCTTCTTCCAAGGATTGTCCACTTCACCTGCGGCATGAAACTGCACATGAGGCAGCGCGCGAGACTTGTTCTGCCGGCAGAGATCGAGACGCGCCGAGTTCTCCGTGGCGGAGGTAGGCTCCTCTTCTGCGAACACGGGCTGGCGCCAGATGCAGATGTCCGCAAATGGCAGAACAGATTCAATCCACTTTGGAAGGTACTCGGAGGTGGATGCCATCTGAATAGAGATATTCCAACGTTGCTGCGAGCGGCTGGTTATAAAATTGACACGATGGATACTGTGTATCTTCCTGGCTGGAAACCTGCGGCTTTCAATTACTGGGGGGTGGCGACGTAGGATCAGAAGGATCAGGGTCAGCCCTTGACAAGGGACATATTTAAATGATTCGTGGTAGTGGAAGGTGACTATTCATAGGCCATTAAATTTTAGAATAAAAATAGATAATCATCACGTTATAATAGGGAAGAAAAAAGATGATTTTGGGAATCTACCCTATGTCTAGGGCTGCCCCGCTTCCTGTTCAAAAGAAATTTTCAAATGAGCAAACATAAACGTTTCAGGCCTGATGGCAGAGAAACCCTGAAATTGACCAAGTGGGAACTTGAAAACCTTCACCTGCCACCTGTGACATCTGTAACACTGTACGAAGGCGCGGCTGATTTCATCCGGGTTTACGCTGATCGGACGCATCAGGGTACGTCACCCAATGAGATAAAGTCGCCGGACGCGTTCCTTTTTTTCTGAAAAAAGAGCATCACCCCATCGTAAGAACCGTCTCTTGTGTATCGAACATACAGGTGGTCACATTGTTTGTGCCTGAGTAGCCGAAAAAGCCTGTTCAAAGGGTAGTCATTCATCTCATACATGGGAACGGAAAACGATTTTCCCTTCCTCATATTGTTAAAGCCGTTGAACAGCGGGACATGCACGCATAGCCAGTACATGATCCTTTTTTTCAAGTTTCTACGCGAGTGGTAGGTGAAATGAAGCATCCCTACCCCATTATCGTTCAGCAGGTCGATCAATCTTGCAGCGGTATGCAAACCCCGGTCGATTCTGAGATGCTGAAACACATAGATTGAATGGACGAAATCGAAGGATTCGGCATCGGGACGCAGACCATCCAGATTTGTGGAAAACGCAACATTTTTCAAAGACTGTTCCCTGCAGTTCTTTTCAGCTTCTGCAATCATGCTTTCCGCCACGTCGACCCCATACACATATTCGCATCTCCTGGCCAGGGGAATAGTTATCCGCCCGACACCACAACCGAAATCAAGGGCTCGCCGTGGGTGGAATGCAGAATCCATGTGCCTGTGGATGACCTTGAATAGGGATTCAAGATAGTCATCGGCGCTCTCAAAAAATATGCGCCTGACGTCTTGACTGAGAATGGCATTCTTATATGTAGAATCCGTCGTAACCCAGTAATATGGGTCTTCTTTTCCGAATTTTTCCCAATTGCGTTTGTTGCCCTCCATTTTCTACCTTTTTAAGCAAAGATTCACTCAGAAGAAATCTCTTTTCAGATAACCGGAATGGAACACAATTGAATCGATCAGTCATCATGCCGAATTTAGATATTGCAAGGCATACGCAGCATATCATATATTAAAAGTCTCACAACTTTTTTATTTCGAAAAAAATCCGGAGAATTGAAAGCCATGAGTGCAGAACTTTTTGATTCAGATTTTACCGAAGCCCCCTTTCCAGATGTTTGCATCCACCACCGCTTTGAATATCAGGCAGGGAAGCACCCTGAAGCAACAGCCGTAGCATTTGAGGCAGACCGGCTGACCTACAGGGAGCTAAATCAGAAAGCCAACCAGTTAGCCCGGTACCTCCAACACCTCGGTGTTGAACCGGGAACCCTTATAGGTCTCTTCGTTGAAAAGTCTCTTGATGTCATTACCGGGATTTTGGGAATCTTGAAAAACGGTTGTGGCTACGTCCCTATGGATCCCGTTTATCCCGAAGAACGCCTCCAACATATGATAGAAGACAGCGCATCCCCGGTCATCCTTACGCTTTCACATCTCAAGAAAATGCTTCCTCAAACCAAGGCTCAGGTAGTCTGCATCGACTCCGACTGGAACCGGATCTCTGAAGAAAATCCCGATAATCCGGAATCGAACCAGGTATCACAGTCGCTCGCCTACGTAATCTTCACCTCCGGGTCCACTGGAAAACCAAAAGGAGTCTGCTGTCATCACAGGGGGGTCATGAACCTGTTAGCCGATTTCCAGAATCGTCAATCCTTAGGACCAGGGGATATCTGCAGTTGGTGGACCAGCCTTAATTTTGACGTGTCCGTCTACGAGATCTTCTCCCCGCTTATGGCTGGGGCCGCGTTGACGATCGTCCCGGAATCCGTTCGTGCGGACGCCCCGACCCTGATGGACTGGCTCCACCAGGAAAAGGTGACCAGCGCCTACCTGCCACCTTTCATGGTGGCCGACCTGGATGTCTGGGTGCGGAAACATCCGGGGAAAAGCATGCTGCGCCGCCTTCTGGTGGGCGTTGAAGCTATCCCCGAAAGGCTCCTGAACGCCATCGACCAGGCGGTCCCAAACCTCCGAGTCATCAACGGGTACGGACCGACGGAAGCAACCGTTTGCGCTACCCTGTACACCATTTCGCCTGAAAACGAGCTTCACGAGAACACCCCTATCGGCAGGCCCGTCCAGAACATGCAGATTCACCTATTGGATGAAACGGGGCAGGAAGTCCCTGCCGGATCTCCAGGGAAAGTCTACATCGGTGGCATCGGCGTGGCCAACGGATATCTGAATCGCCCCGATCTGACTGCTGAAAGTTTTGTTCCGGATACTTTCTCAGACAAAAGCGAAGACAGGCTCTACAGAACAGGGGATTTGGCCCGTCTCATGCCGGACGGCAATATCGGGTTTATAGGACGGGCCGATTTTCAGGTGAAATTCCACGGCTTCAGAGTTGAATTAGGTGAGATTGAAGTACAACTCCGCAAACACCCGGCCATCCGTGAGGCGGTTGTCCTCGTACTTGAGGATATCCCCGGGATCAAGCGCCTGGTGGCCTATCTGGTCTGCTACGAAGGGAAGGAGGTTACCCTGCAGGAACTTCGGGAAACCCTCCAGAAATCTCTTCCCGATTATATGGTTCCTTCCATTTTTGTGGTCTTAAACCGGATACCGATGACGCCAAACGGAAAGACTGACCGTTCTGCCCTGCCCGCTCCCAGTAATTCCAATCAGCTCATAGCCGTAGGCCACGAATATCGCGAACCGCAAACACCTGTTGAAAAGAAACTGGCCCGGTTTTTCGCCGAGGTTCTCCATACGGATCGGATCGGTCTTGACGACAGTTTTTTCGAATTGGGAGGCCACTCCCTGTTGGCTACCCAGGTAATGTCAAGGATCCGTGAATCCTTCAAGGTAGATTTCCCTGTCAGCGCAATCTTCAAAGCTCCCACAGTTGAAACTCTGGCCCGATTTGTAAACGACTCAGGACATCAGGTACAATCGACCGACCTTCCCCCAATCGTACATGTTGAAGATCGTAAAGACGCACCCCTCTCCTTTTCCCAGTTGAGGCAGTGGTATCTGGACCAGTTGGAGCCGGGTACTCCCGCTTACAACATCCCCCTGGCGTACAGACTCAAAGGCCCCCTGGATGAAACAGCAATGGTGAAGGCCTTCGAGAAAATCATCAACCGGCATCAGGGGCTCCGTACGATCTTCAAAAAGCAGGGCGGGCAGCCGGTACAAATCATCGAGCCCCCGCAACCCTTCGAACCTGAAATCATCGACCTCGAACAAATTTCGGAAGCAAGGCGGGAAACCGAAGTCCAGACTCTCTGCAGCCGGGAATGTCATCGCGGCTTTGACTTGACTAAAGGCCATCTGCTTCGTGTCCTTCTCCTGCGCTTAGGCGAGGACGATCACGTTCTGATGTTGACCGTGCATCACATCGTCTCGGACGGGTGGTCCATGGGCGTAATCTTCCGAGAATTCATGGCCCTATATAACGACTATGCCTCCGACCGAACACCCGATCTGCCGGGCTTACCCATTCAATATACAGATTTTGCCAGGTGGCAGCGGAAGTGGATGGAGAGCGAGATAATACGTCCTCAGATTGATTATTGGAAACATCAGCTGGAAGGACTCCCGGAGGGTCTTGACCTTCCCACTGACCGGCCTCGGCCTGCGGTTCAAAGTTATCGGGGAGCCAGCCAGTCCCTCATCTTAGATAAAAACCTGTGCAAAGCCATGACATCCCTGACCAGGAAAAAAGGGGTAACCCTGTTCATGTTGATGTTAGCAGGCCTGAAAACCCTCTTGTACCGTTACACACACCAGGAGGATATCAGTGTCGGAACCTTTATCGCTAACCGTAACCGGGCCGAAATCGAGGGGCTGGTAGGTTTTTTCATCAATACTTTGGTCATGCGTACCAATCTCTCGGACAACCCCACCTTTGAGACGCTCCTTGAACGGGTCCGAGAAACGGCCCTTGGCGCCTACGCTCATCAAGACCTGCCGTTCGAAAAGCTCTTGGATGAAGTTAAGCCCGAACGGAACCTGTCCAGGACTCCCCTGTTCCAGGTCCTGATGGTACTCCAGAACATGCCTCTTCCTCCCCTGGATCTGCCGGGAATGATGTGCAAGCCAATTGAGCTTGAAACCTTTCGATCCAATTTCGATCTTACTCTCTGGCTCTATGAGAGAGGGGATGAAATAAAACCTGAAGTAGAGTTCGAAATAAAACCCGAAGTAGAGTTGGAGATAAAAATGGTGCTCGACTACAGCACCGACCTCTTCGACGAGTCCAGCGTCAAGCAGATGCTGACCTGCCTCCGAAACCTGCTAATCGATGCCACGAACGATCCCTCCCTCCGACTTTCCGACCTCTCGGTTCTCGCTGAGGAACAAAGAGAGACCATATTGTCCCAATGGAGCGGAGCTGCTCATTACAAACCCGGGCCAGACACAGGTGTACAGCATCTTTTTGAAGACCAGGCATTAAAGAGACCTGATGCCATTGCCCTGATTCAACCACTCGGGAAGAAAGCGGAAGACAGGCAGATCTCGTACCAAAATCTCAATCGGGATGCCAACAAGGTGGCTCATTTCCTCCGGCAACACGGAGCGGGACCTGAAACTTTCGTAGGCATCCTTATGGAACGCTCGCCCGATCTTATCAAAGGGATCATGGGCATCCTCAAGACCGGCAGCGCCTACATCCCGATTGATCGTAACTACCCGGCGGAACGCATTGCTTTCATACTCAATGACACTCGATCGCCCGTGGTCTTGACCGATAGCAATAGTGTTCAAAAAATCGAGGATCTGGCAGGATCGGGCATGTTGAAAGAGCCCGTTCAAATCGTTGTCATGGACAGGGACTCGGAAAAGATCATCCAGGAGAGCGAGGAGAACCCCTCTGAAGGGTCGCGCGGAAACAACCTGGCCTATGCCATTTACACATCAGGTTCAACAGGTCAACCCAAGGGCGTTTTGATAGAACACCGGGCTTTATCCGCCTTCGTGGACTCAGCTGTTCAGGAATACGGGATCGGCCCTCATGATAGAATCCTCCAATTTGCATCCCCGAGTTTCGACGCCAGCATAGAGGAAATTTTCACCTCCCTCACCACCGGTGCCACACTCATTCTCCGTTCTGATGAAATGATCCGCTCCATACCTGCCTTTGTTCAGGCATGTCACGACAATGAACTGACCGTCGTTGACCTTCCTACTGCCTTCTGGCATCAACTCACATCGGCCCTGGGAGCCGGAGATCTGATGCTTCCGCCAACGGTCAGACTCCTGATCATCGGCGGCGAAGAAGCTCTGTCGGACAAAGTTGCAGCATGGCACAAGGTCACGGAAGGGAAAATACGGCTCATGAACACGTACGGGCCCACCGAGACCACAGTGGTAGCCACGGTCTGTGATTTATCAGACTTGAAAATGACGGACCCCTCGGACGGCAAGGTTCCCATTGGCCATCCGCTCCCTCATCTGAAGGCCTTCATCCTGGATAACCACGGCGGCCTTGTGCCGGACGGGGTATCCGGTGAACTCCATATTGGTGGTTCAGCCCTGGCCCGGGGATATTTGAACCGCCCCGAGTTGACAGACGAGAAATTCATCCCCGATCCGTTCTCCCGGGAAACGAACGCACGTCTGTACAAGACTGGTGATATGGCCCGCTTCTTACCCCAAGGTAATATCGAATTTCTGGGGCGAGCAGACCGCCAGGTCAAGGTGCGGGGATTCCGGGTCGAACTAGCCGAAATTGAATCCACACTCAACCGCTTTCCTGAAATCAAGGAATCCGCCGTCGTGGCCCACGAAGAAAGCAACGGAATCCTGAAACTCATAGCCTATATCGTGCCCCATGAGACCGCAGACCCCGACACAGGTCGGTTTCGTCAACAACTCAAGCCTCTGCTGCCCGATTACATGATCCCCCATGCATTCGTCATTCTTGAAAAGCTGCCAGTCACCGGCAGCGGCAAGTTGGATACAAAAGCGCTTCCCGATCCGGAACCATCTTCCCTGGACCATGAAAAAGGATTCAAGGGTCCCCGAAACCCTATTGAAAATATCCTGGAGGAAATCTGGTGCCAGGTTTTTGATCTTGAACAGGTCGGGATAGACAACAATTTCTTTGACCTGGGAGGACATTCTCTTTTAAGCATTGAGATCATTGATCGCATAAATAAGGCAGGCCTTTGGCTAACTCCCGAGGGATTCATCCAGAACCCCACTATTGAAGCATTGGCGGAAGTGGTCAGCACAGCTCGGCCTTCCTCACAGAACAGGGATGGGTCTTCTCTGGTGGAACTGCAACCCCAAGGCACCCGGTCCCCTCTCTATTTCATACATTCTACACCGGGCGATGTGCTCGGGTATATGAACCTGATCAATCACCTGGGATATAACCAACCCTGTTTCGGCTTTCAATCATTGGGTTTGCAGGAAAAAGAGAAAGCCCATACCACCGTTGAGGAAATGGCCGCATACTATGTGCAGCAAATGTTTTCCTTTCAACCCGAAGGACCTTACTACCTTGCCGGGTGGTGCTATGGAGGGATCGTCGCAGCAGAGATGGCCATACAAGTGAGGGAGATGCAACACCGTGTAGCTATGCTGATCCTGATCGAAACTCCCTTTCCGAAGAGCGATTTCGGTCGGCTTCATTATTATGCCGACCGTCTATCAGGCTTTTTGAAAATGGGTCCCCGTCAATGGCTTTTGTATGCCCGCAATACCATCAAATATCGCATGAAAGTCAAAAAGGGAGAAATTGACAGCCTGTTTTCGCTCCATCTCTCGCACGGACCTCTGGCCAATCGAGACTACGTATATAGACTCAACACCGACGCGGAAAAAAGCTATCGGATGCATACCCACCCCGGTTGCCCCATCCGGCTTTTTGCCGGGACCGATCTGAAAGAGGGTTTCATCCCTGATCCGCAGAATCTCTGGGCTAAAACCAGCAAAGACATAAAAACGTTTCTAGTTCCAGGAAATCATCTCACAATTCTGAAAGAGCCAAATGTGGACATTCTGGCAAAACAATTGTCTACCTGTCTGGATTGATCCGGCATTCAGAGACGGTTCAGAAACTTAAGTTCGGTGGGCTAAAATATGAGAGGAATTGTGCAGCAGGTGAGCTTGGATTAGGCAAAAAAAATGATAGCAACTTACCATAACCATTCAAAGTGGAGTGATGGAAAAACGACATTTCGCGAGATCTATGATTACGCAAAAAAGATAGGAGTAGATGAGGTTGGATTGTCGGATCATCTTTGCATCTATCCGGATGGCACTTCGCCGGGTTGGTCCTTGGACCCCATTGAAGTGAAAGAATATTTGATCGAAGTCTTATCATTCAAAGACCGAGGGGAAATTTCGATTAGAGTTGGTCTGGAGTATGATTGGTTTGAGGGGCATTCAGAGCTGATTGGACCAATAGCGGAGAAGATACCATTGGATTACCGTATCGGAGCGGTTCATCATGTTAACCAGGAACAGTTCGATGTGAACGTTGAATATTGGGCAGAGAAATCACCCGAAGAAAGAGATGGGATTTGGAAAAAATACTGGCTTGAGATTGCCGAGATGGCATCCAGTGGCCTCTTTGATATGGTAGCCCATTTGGACTTGCCAAAGAAATTGGGTTTCTATCCCAAGTCTGACATGAGTTCCTACATCGACAATGCATTGGAAGCAATTCGAGAGAGTAAAATGGTTGTAGAATTGAACACTGCTGGATTCGGAAAAAAATGTGCCAGTGGATATCCATCGATAGATATTTTAAAGATGTGTCGCTGTAAAGAAATACCGATCACTTTATCTTCTGACAGTCATTCACCGGAGCATATATTGTTTGAATTTGAGAAGGGATTATCTCGTTTGAAGGAATCCGGCTATAAGAAATTAGCACGTTTTAGAGAAAGAGAAGTATGGTTTGAATCGCTCGATGACGCGCTTAAAAAATAAACAATTTGGCATAGCAAATGAGTATGAAAGCCTATTACGTGGTCAGTTTACGATAGATCTCTGGTATTTTCATGGGGAGTTTTTCGATATCATCTATGAACACGTAATTTGCAGCCCCATACATATGGGATAGATAACGGTGTTCGGCCTTGTCTATGGTGGTGCAGAAGGGATGGATTCCACTACGCTTGGCTTCGAACAGGGCCTGACGGGTATCCTCGATTCCGTACTCCCCCTTGTATCTGTCATAGTCATCGGGTTTGCCGTCACTAAGAGTAATGAGCAAGCGAATTCGGTGCTCCATCTGATTCATGATCTTTGTAAGGTGTCGAATGGGCGGTCCCAGGCGAGTATAATCCAGGTCCCGAAGTCCTGCGATACGAGCCTTTATGGAATCCCCGTAGGGTTCCTCAAAGCCTTTGATGCGGAAGAGTTCGCAGCGCTTTCTGGTTCTGCCTGAAAAGCCATAGATGGCAAATCGATCTTTCAGCACCTCAAGGGCTTCGCTCAAAATCAACAGGGAAGTCCTTTCCATTTCATTGATCCACCCTTTGGTGGAACCACTCAGGTCAATGAGAAAAGCGGTGGCAATATCCCGTCTTTCCCGACTTAAAGACATGAAAACCCGTTCAGAGGGATTGAGGCCAGCCCGTCTGTCCGCGAATGCCTCAACAGCCGCATCCAAATCCACCTGATCGCCTTCTTTCTGCCTCCGAAGAAGGGTTTGCTCCAACCGAATGCGTTCGAACTGTCTCTTGATCCCCTGGATCATGCCCCCGTACCGATGGGATACCTCCCTGGAAAAGGCAAGGTCTCCTCCGGTGGCATCAGACTCTCTCAGCAAGGCCCAGCGTTTTCGATACCCCTGTCTTCGATAATCCCATTCGTCATATACGTGGACCCCTTTTCCATGTTCGAAAAGAATATTGCTGGTTCCCGTGGTTGTCTGGCAGAGCGAACGAAAATGATGCCCCGACATATCCTCCCCTGTAGCAAAATATCCTGATGGAATGGCCCCCAGGTCCTCGTAGATCTGATCTATGATCTTCTTCATGGCCTCGGGAATGGACACCGGAATGCCATCCAGAAGCAGATGGGAAGGGACTTGCTGGGCCTGCGCCTTTCTATCTCCTACCGTGCCACGCTCGATTCCCGGGATTTCAAATTGAACCTCTTCGCATTGGGGGAGGTTCCCGATGATCTTCGCCAATTCATCCCGAAACTGCATTCGTATGGACTCGCGCTTTCGTCTGCGACCCCGTTCCGCTTCCTCGGGGTTCAATACCCCGGCATAGGGAATGGGCTTCACCGGATTGTAACGCCTGGAAGAACATCCATCCGTCCATACACTTGCGACGAAAGGCCTGCCACATCCTTTATGGTGCTAGACACGTTGATCTTTTTCAGGAATAGACCGATTTCCCGGACAACATCACCTGACAGAGGATCTTCTGGAAGCAACGATTTCCCAGTCAACCAGCTTCGGATCGTGTAATCCAGGACGCAGCTCTTCGGCGGGAAATCCGGGTTTTCCGTTCTTTTCCTTGCCAGCTCTTTTTTCATTCCCTTCATTTGGCGGTCCAGCCGGGCAAGGTTTTTGCCATCCATCGCTCAATCCTTACGGTCTCCAGAAAGTTAAAAATATCCTCAGCCAGCAGAGGGTCTGGAAACAATTGAAAAAACCGGGAAAGTTCCGGGATGACTTCCTGGTCCAGCACCCGCCCATACCGGAAGATCAGGTCTTCTGTCACGAGGACAATGTCGCCAAGATCCAATCGATAAGTGCCCTGGATCATTTGAGCAAACTTGTGAGTCACCATCACCTTATACAGAAGGAAATTGTCTTCTTTTCGGGAAAGCATTGAAATCCGTTCGGGAACATAGATGATCTGGGTATCGGTATAATGTTCGACCGCTGTTTCCAGGTGGAGTTCTTCTCTCCCCAATGCGTGCAGGAAGTTCGATACGATGCCTTGAATGTCATGGAAGGAGATCCCTTTTCCCCAGTGGCGAAGAAAAAGAGGGTCGGCCTGCTGATTCAGAATAAATTCCCTTGCCGGAATGAGTCCTTTGGAATCGAAGATATCCAGGACCACCGCAGTCCATTTCTCCAATTCCTCGGGTGGAATAACCGATAAAAGTTCACGGGATTTGTGCAGAAAGTGAAAAGCCAATTCGGGTTTGATGCCTGCCAAGGTAGCGACATGGCCAAGGATGGTTTTCCGAACCTCATTGGAAAAGTCGTCCAGCAGTTCCAAAAAACCCGACTCCTCCAGGTCCTCCTCGTAATAGACGTGAGATCCAGTCTCCACCGGTAACTCGAAGATGGATAGGATATCACTGTCGGTGTTTTTTATTTCCGTCAAAAAGCCCATGCTCAAAAAACCCCTTCCAATTGAATAGTAGGGAAAGATGCCGGACGGAAGGCTTCTCCGAGCCTCCTATAAAACAGCACCGATCATTTCTTCCATGGAGCGTTGCATCTCCGGTTCATCGCTTAGAGTATGGGTGATAGCCACAGTGCAGACAGTCTTCGGGTCAATCCCCGAAATGATCAGTTTCCCTGCATTGATTAGCAGGCGCGTACTGGCACCCTCGTCCAGCCCTTTGTCCTTCAGATTTCGGGTCATCCGTCCAAGTCGTACCAGGAGTCTGGCCGACTCGTAATCCACACCGGATTCCTGAGACACAATAGCAGATTCTGGTTCTTCATCTGGATAATCGAATTCCAGCGAGACAAAACGTTGTCTGGTACTTGGTTTGAGATCTTTCATAATGCTTTGATAACCCGGATTGAAGGAGAGGATCAGCATAAATTCTGATGCGGCAGTCAAAACCTCCCCCTTTTTCTCCACGGGCAGAATGCGCCGGTTGTCGGCAAGGGGGTGGATGACTACGGTGGTATCCTTTCGGGCCTCCACAATCTCATCCAGATAGCAGAAGGCCCCTGACTTAACGGCGCTGGCCAGGGGACCGTCCATCCAGATTGTGTCGCTTCCACGGATGAGATAACGGCCCACAAGATCCCCCGATGTCAAATCGTCATGGCAGGCCACGGTGATGAGGGGCCGTTTCAAACGCCAGGCCATATATTCCATAAACCGTGTCTTGCCGCAACCGGTCGGGCCTTTGAGTATCAGGGGGAGTTAATTGTGGTAAGCTTCGATAAAGACTGTCACCTCGTGGGAGGTTGGCAAATAGTAGGGTTCTTTCTCGATGACATTGTCGATTTGTTTTGTTTCACTCTTCATAACGCTACCCTCAATGTGGTTCCAGTGGCAGGTTTTAGGGGGAATCATCGCACAACTTATTAAATTTAAGGCCGAAGAGGTATTTGGCAAGCACTCGGTTTCAACTTGGAACGGCAAGGCAGGGCTAACCACCGTCTCTCTTGCCAAAGAAATCTTACAAACAGTGGGAATAGGGGACGTGTGTCAGATTATGAGTTCAGTTTTTATTTTCCATTTGCTATGATGGTTTTATGCCATAAAAATCCCGCATCAATAGTATTGCGTTCATGTATGTTCACGCTGAAACGAGAACATACGAAGGGCTAGACAAATGAATTTTTCAAATTCTTACGCACGTTTAGATGAGACTTTTTACGAAAAAATA
>Ga0075112_1000482_pt1 | contig 17158 bp, 20 predicted proteins | sample AntAceMetag02UKF_FD_69783 | JGI IMG/M metagenome (GOLD analysis project Ga0075112, IMG submission 69783) | Saline lake microbial communities from Ace Lake, Antarctica - Antarctic Ace Lake Metagenome 02UKF | ecosystem: Environmental > Aquatic > Non-marine Saline and Alkaline > Saline | place... | reverse complement strand
CTCTGAGTCCTCTTGAACCAAGAGGCTGGGCCATTGAATGCCGGATTAATGCGGAAGACCCAGAGAGGAATTTTGCTCCATGTCCGGGAACCATAAAGGAGTATCATCCGCCTGGGGGATTTGGTGTACGATTAGATACCCATCTGTACCAAGGCTATGAATTGCCCATCTATTATGATTCGCTGCTTGCCAAGTTGATTTCCCACGATCGGACCAGGGAAGGGGCTATCAAGATCATGAAAAGGGCCCTTGAGGAATTCAGGATTGGGCCGGTGAAAACAACCATTCCGCTTCACTTGAAGATTATGGACGATCCCGATTTTCAGGCTGGGAATTTCCATACCGGTTTCATCAAAAAAATCGTACCGGAAGAAGAGGAAGACTAATTAAGGGGAATCCGATGGATTTTGAACTTACGGAAGAACAGAGGATGCTGAAGGAAACGGTTGGCCGGTTTGTAGACAAGGACGTGATTCCTTTAGCGGCCGAAATCGATGAGCAGGAAAGGTTTCCAGAAGAGAACTTCAAGTCCATGGCCGACATGGGTTTCTTCGGGATCACCATTCCGGAGGAATACGGGGGCAGTGGTTCTGATTTTCTCTCCTGTGTTCTGGTTATGGAAGAACTGGCAAGGGGTTGCGTTTCCACTGCCAATACTTACGGGTCCCACGCCATTTTGTGCACGGAAAACATCTTCAGGAATGGCAGTGAAGAACAGCGGCGAAAATATCTGCCGGATCTGATCAGTGGCAAGAAAATAGGCGCCCTTTGTATCACTGAGCCTGAGTCGGGTTCCGACGCCCTCTCAATGCGAACAAGGGCTGTGAAAAAGGGGGATCACTATATCCTTGATGGTACCAAGATGTTTATTACCAATGGCCCCATCGCCGATCTGGCTGTTGTATACGCTAAGACCGATCCTGATGCGGGCCAGAACGGCATCTCCGCATTCATTGTTGAAAAGGATTTTCCCGGATTTTCAAGAGGCCGAAATCTGAAAAAGATGGGGGTGAGGGGATCTTTGACAGGGGAGTTGATTTTTGAAAGTTGTCGGGTCCCGGCTGAAAACCTCCTTGGTGAAGAAAATAAAGGTATTCGGGTTCTCATGAGCGGTTTGGACAGAGAGAGGATACTCTATTCCATTGCACCCATAGGGGTGGCCCAGGGGGCATTTGATCTCGCTTTCAGGTATGCATCAGAAAGGGTCCAGTTTGGAGCCCCTATCATCAGTTTTCAGATGATTCAAGAGTTGTTGGCGGATGTGGCCACAGATATTCAGGCAGGCAGGATACTGGCTTACTGGGCGGCCGTTATGGCGGAATCGGGCCGCAGTGTGAGGCTTGAAGCATCTTATGCGAAGCTTTTCGGCGCCAGGGTTGGCGTGGAAGCTGTAGGCAAGGCGTTACAGGTCTTCGGTGGGTACGGTTTCATGCGCGAGTTTCCCATAGAACGGATGTACCGGGATGTGAAGGGGATTGAATTCGGCGCAGGGACCAATCAGATTCAGAAACTCATTATTATTCGGGAATTGATGCGGACTCAAAAAGGTTCATAAAGACAGGCAATTTCAGATACGTGTCGTGAAAACAGGATTGAACCGGCAAGATGCCAAAAGGAAAAGGTCAAACGTTTTGCAGTGATTAGTTCAGATTGTTCACCGCGGATTTCATGTTTTTTTATCCTCTGCGTCTCTGCGCCTCTGCGAGAGACCCTGTCTGGAAAGTTTCTTTTGAATGAAAAGGAGGAAAGGCTATGGAAGAGAGAATCTGGCAGAAATCATACCCGGAAAGTGTGCCTGTTACTGTCGATTATGAAAAGATCACCTTGCCTGAAACCTTGAAGCGGACTGCGGGAAAGTATCCCGAAACAGTAGCCCTGATTATGATGGGAAAGAAGATTACATACAGGGAACTGGATGAACTTGTAGATCGGTTTACTACTGCCCTGGCGGATCTGGGTCTCAAAAAAGGGGACAAGGTAGCCATTATCCTTCCGAATATGCCCCAGGTGGTGATTGCTTCCTACGCGGTTTTTGCCCTGGGAGCGGTGGTGGTTATGAACAACCCGCTTTACACCGAGAGCGAGTTGGAACATCAGCTCAACGATTCAGAATCTACCCTGTGCATTTGCATGGATCTTCTGGTGCCGCGTGTTTTGAAGCTCAAAGAAACGACAGGCATAGAAACTGTGATTGCCTGCCATATTCTTGATTATCTGCCCTTTCCCAAAAAACAACTTTTTCCTTTCGTAAAGAAAAAGATGCATAGAAAAACGGACCCCAATGAAGGTGTTTATGACTTCTTGGATCTCATTAAAAAATATCCGCTGAATCCTCCGCCAATGGAAGTTGCGTTCCATGACCTGGCGGCGCTTCTTTACACGGGCGGAACTACGGGTCTCTCAAAGGGTGTTATGCTCACCCATGCCAATTGTTGCATCTGCGTTCAGCAATTGAAAGCCTGGCTTTTCGATGTGGTAGAGGGAAGGGAAAGCCTTTTAGGGACTTTTCCTGTTTTTCATACAGCGGGTTTCACGACAGGCATGAACACGGCCATATACAGGGGACTTACTTTGATTTTGATCCCCCGTCCGGAGCCGGGAGCTGTCCTTGAAATGACCAGAAAATTTAAACCGGACTGGTTTCCGTGCGTTCCAACCATTTTTGTGGGGGTCCTCAATCATCCTGATTTTTCCAAAACGGACTTTTCTTTTGTCAAAGGTTGTCTTTCAGGGGCCGCGCCTCTTGCTCTCGAAACCATTGCCCAGTGGAAAGAATCCGTCGGTGCGGGGATTGTAGAATGTTACGGCCTTACGGAAACCGCTACCCTGTCCCATGCAAATCCCTGGCGGGGGAAGGTGAAAGTGGGAAGCGTGGGGATTCCGGTACCTGATACGGATTGCAGGATTGTGGATGTCGAAACCGGCGAAAAAGAGATGCCCCAGGGTGAATCGGGAGAAGTCCTACTCAAGGGTCCCCAGGTCACCTCTGGGTATTTCAAAAGTCCCGAGGATACGGAAAATGCCATTCAAGATGGGTGGTTGTACACCGGCGATATTGGATACATGGATGAGGATGGATATCTTTTCATTGTGGATCGGAAAAAAGATTTGATTATTGCCGGGGGGTACAATATCTATCCGAGGGATATTGATGAAGTTCTGTATGAGCATCCTGCTATTCAGGAAGCCTGTGCCGTGGGCATCCCCGATACGTATCGGGGAGAAACGGTCAAAGCCTTTGTTGTCGTGAAACCGGGAGAAAAACTCAGTGAAGAAGAAATCATTGCCCACTGCAAGAAAAAACTCGCATCTTACAAGGTTCCTAAATTTATTGAATTCATGGATGAGCTTCCTAAGAGTACGGTTGGAAAGGTGCTGAGGAGAAAACTGCGGGAGATGGAGTTGGAAAAGGCGAAGCAATAACGCTTTCGTAAAACGGAGGAAATATGGAAGGATATGATGCGGTCGTCATTGGAGCGGGAAACGGAGGGCTTACTGCTTCCACAGCCCTTGCTCAGAAAGGGCTCAACGTTCTGCTCCTGGAAAAGCATAATGTTCCGGGCGGATGTGCCACCAGTTTTTGCAGAGGGCGTTTTGAGTTTGAGGTGGCCCTTCATCAGTTAAGCGGCATGGGAACTGTGGAGAAACCGGGCCCCCTTCGAATGGCGCTGGGCAGCCTGGGAATCTTGGACGACCTGGAATTTGTGGAGATGCCGGATCTGTATAGTGTGGTAATGAGCGATGGTTTTAACCTGACGCTCAAGGCCGATAGAAACCAGGTTGTTATGGCTCTGCAAGAAAGGTTTCCGAATGAAAAAGAGGCCATCATTGGGTTCTTTGATCTCTGCTATCAATATGCCCAGGAAATGTTAGGGGCATTCTATTTCAGAGATCCTGCCCCTTCACGGGAGAAATTCCCCGTCCTGTACGAATATGCATTCAAGACGGGGAGTGAAGTACTGGATACTTTCTTTTCTGATCCGTTGCTCAAAGCGGTTCTTTCCGTATACTGGGGGTATGTTGGACTTCCACCCAGTCGTTTGGCATTCCCTTACCTCGCCATGCTTTTCTTCGTCTACATTGAATTTAAGCCGTTTCATATAAAAGGAGGGTCTCAGGCCCTGTCCAATGCCATGCTAAACCGTTTCCAGAGCTACGGTGGGACAGCCCGATTTCAGTGCGGCGCAAAAAAAATTATTGTGGAAGATGGTGCTGTGAAAGGGGTGATTACGGAGGAAGGGGAGCGGATCCCCACCCGGTTTGTTGTTTCCAATGCCTCGCAGGTGTCCACCTACACGCAGCTTATTGATCCCAACCATGTGGAGGAGAAAGCACTGAGAGAAATGAGAGGACGGAGCCTCAGTCCCTCGGCCTTCACTTTGTTCGCAGGGTTTGACTGTGATCCAAAGGATATGGGCATTACCGAAACCACGACATTTTTTCTGGAAAACATAAACTTTGATGATGGGGTCCTCAGCCGGATGAGGGAGATTGAAATCGGTGATCAGCTCATGGTGTCGAGCTGCTACGATGTGGCTGATCCCGATTTTTCGGCGCCTGGAACTTCACAGGCTAATATTGTAACCCTCAAATATGGTGAACCCTGGTTGAGCATTCCCCCTTCCCGGTATCATGAAACAAAATTTAAATGTGCAGAAGAAATGCTTCAAAGAGTGGAAGCGATCTATCCGAATGTACGTGAGCATATGGAAGAACTGGAGGTCGCGACCCCGTTGACGCATATGCGGTATCTGGGACACCCAGCTGGGGCCATTTACGGATTTGAGCAGTACACCAAAGACTCCATGTTTTTTCAACCGGGAAGATATTCCTCCGTTGAAGGGCTTTATTTCGCCGGCGGTTGGGTGGGAGACTGCGGTTTTCAGCCCACGCTTGAGACCGGTTTGTCGGCAGCCAAAACGATTATTCGAAAGCTCGAAAAGGGATAGGGGGAAGAAATGGCAAAAAGAATTTTCGAAGATTTCGATGGATATGAAGGTATCGTGAAGGAGAGGGAATACAGTCGGAAATACGGGGTTGGCTATTCAGTGGAAAGCCATTCCGTTGAACTGCTCATCAAGCGTTACCACCCGGCAAAACTGGTTCTGCGAGTCCAGGATATCATAACGGAAACGCCTTCTACTAAAACACTGCGACTGAATTCTGAAGATGGCTACTTGCCGCCTTTTCTGGCAGGGCAATATGTCTCGCTGTCTGTGGAGGTAAATGGCATCAGGACCAGCAGGCCTTACAGCATTTCTTCACCACCCAACCAGATTGGTTATTACGATATTACGGTACGCCGGGTTGAAGGTGGACTGGTTTCCAATTATCTGTTGGATCATGTTGAAAAAGGAGATCTTTTGGTTGGGTCGGGTCCCTCCGGTCATTTCTATCACAATCCTCTTTTTCATAACAAAGAGATGGTCTGTATTGCCGGAGGCAGTGGGATTACGCCGTTCATGAGCATGATTAGCGAAGTGGCAGATAAGGGTCTGGACCGTACGATTACCCTTTTCTACGGCATCAAGAATCTGGATGATGCCATTTTTCATGAGCGGCTCAGCTTGCTTTCCTCCCGGTTCAAGGCGTTTCAGTATGTTCCGGTTATTGAAAACCCTTCGGAGAGATACGAGGGAGTTAGCGGCTTGATCACCGCTGATCTGATGAAAGGAACCTTGGAAAATACAGATGGAAAAACCTTTTATCTCTGCGGACCGCAGGGTTTGTATGATTTCTGTATTTCCGAATGTAAGAAGATGGGTCTTCCTGATCGGAAGATCAGGCGGGAGGTCTATGGGGCGCCGCTTCAAATATCTCATGATCCCGGATGGCCCCGGGATGTAAAAGAGGAAGACCTGTTTGAATTGAAAATAGCAGGAAAGGACATCGTCAAAGCCAGAGCCGGGGTTCCCTTGATAACCACCCTGGAAGAAGAAGGTGTTCTGGTTCCTTCAGTCTGCCGGTCCGGGGAGTGCAGCATGTGCAGGGTAAAGGTGATATCCGGTAAAGTTTTTCAGCCTTCCGGTGCCCTTGTGCGAAAGTCTGATCGAAAATTCGGATACGTGCATGCCTGCGTTTCGTATCCTTTGGAAGATCTGGAGATTATCTTATAAGAGGTTCCCATGTTCAAGACGGAAATTACAGAAATGTTCGGGGTCAAAAGAAGATCAAGAAGAAGCTGATAAACAGGCAGGAGTATGATACAACGCTGTTCGGAATTGCTTCACAGGATGGGAAAAGAGGCTGCCATTGTCCTTGAAAAAGCCGGGGGGATGATTTTGTAGAGGAAAAATAGGGTTCAGCGTGGATTAGCGTGAAGAAACCCTTTTTTCGGAACCGAGGTTTCAGGTGTCAGGTGTCAGTACCTACTATTCCTGATTTTCTGGTTCTAATAAGCATAACTATTTGTTATTATGTTGAATTGGACGATTGCGGCCAGGTTTTTTGCTGACACCTGACACCTGACACCTGGAATCTGAGTATAGTCTATTCGAGAATTGATGAAAATATCACGTTAACCCGACATGAGCCGAAAAAAAGGAGCAGACTATGAGCGAAGAACTGACTGGGACGAAGATGGTAACCTATCACAGGGATGGCCATGTGGCCTTCATCACCCTGAATCGAGCAGAGAAAAGAAATGCCATGAACGGAAAACTCTGGAAGTCTCTGGGGGATGCCGTGGGAATGGCTGAGAAAGACGAAGAAGCGCGGGTTGTTGTTCTCAGAGGAGAAGGAAAGGCTTTTTCCGCTGGACTTGACCTGGGGCCAGAGAACGAATTGATGTCTGTCATCGGCGGTACGCCCGGAGCATCCCAGAAATTGGCGTTTTTTGAAATGGTCCTTGAAACGCAGGAAATCCATAATCGCCTGGAGCGACTTTCTAAGCCCACTATTGCGGCTATACACGGGTACTGCCTTGGCGCCGGTCTTGAACTGGCCGTTTGTTGCGACATCAGGATCTGTTCTGCCGATGCGGTATTCGCCCTACCGGAGGCGACCCTCGCTATTATTACCGATGTGGGGGGACTTCAACGATTGCCTAAAATCGTGGGTCGGGGCCACGCAAGGGAAATTGCTTTCAGGGGGCACCGTTTTGACGCCGAAAAAGCAAGGACAATCAATCTCGTAAATGATGTGTATCCTGACAAGGAGGCATTGTTTGCAAAGGCCCTGGAAATGGCAGAGGAGATTGCCGGAAATCCTCCCCTTGCCGTTCAGGGCGCTAAAGAGGTGCTTCTCTATGATGAGGATGCTACGCTCGAACAATCGTTGCAGTACAATGCGGCCAGATCATCTATGATCCTGCCTTCTGAAGATCTCTTTGAGGCCATGGCGGCCTTCATGCAGAAACGAAAAGGGTCGTTTAAAGGGAAATGACTATTTGGAACCCTGAACCTATGAACCTTGAACCTGTCAGCCAGGTTGTACGGTTGTAAATCGCAACCGTTGGCAAAAAAGGTGTCAGGTGTCAGTGTTCAGGAATCTGGGGTTTCCACTTTTTTACCGTCAGGACGCCCAGCGGGTCAGTTCCTGTCTTGATCAGATCCCTCTGAAAATATCCAGGGCAGGGCTGACACCTGACACCTGACACCTGACACCAAATAGCTGTAACATAAGAATAGGCCCGGAAAAACCATGGAAATGTTAACAACCAACAGTCTTGATCTATACCCAAGCTGAACCAGGAGAACCAAATGAGTGAAAAAGCCGTAATTTCCTGCGCCCTCACGGGTGTGCTGACCGACCCTGCCGTCCACCACGTGCCTGTGACCCCTGAAGAGATGGCAGATCAGGCGCAGCAGGCGTTTGATGCGGGGGCCTCCATTGTCCACTGTCATTTCAGAGATCAAAGAGAAGGGATGGGACATCTCCCCACGTGGGATCTCCATACGGTGGGAGATATCCTGGCCGCTATCAAGGATCGTGTTCCGGAGATCATCATCTGTATGAGTACCGGGGTGATGGGTCCCGACATATCCGGTCCCATTGCCTGCCTTGAAAAATTCAAGCCTGAAATGGCCGCCTGCAATGCGGGTTCTTTAAACTACCTCAAGCTTCGGTCAAACGGTTCCTGGGCGTGGCCGCCCGCGCTGTTTGACAACAGCGTGGAAAAGGTAAAAGGTTTTCTGGATGTCATGACTGCCAACGACGTGGTTCCCGAGTTTGAATGTTTTGACTCGGGAATCGTCCGCAGTGTGGGCCTTTATAAAAGAAACGGTATGTTCGATGGAACCGCGCACATTTCTCTTGTCATGGGCGTGGCCAGCGGAATGCCGGCCAAAAGGGAGTGGGTTCCACTGCTGGTGGAGGAGATGACGGAAGGGACACACTACCAGGTAATCGCAGTGGGTAGAAAAGAGATATGGGACCTTCACCGCAGGTGCGCCGAATTGGGAGGAAATCTCAGGACCGGCCTGGAGGATACGTTCTACCTGCCCAATGGGGACAGGGCCGGGAGCAACGGAGCCCTCATAGAGACTATGGCGGGAATAGCGAGAGAAACGGGTCGTGAAATAGCTGACCCGTTTGAGGCAAGAGAGATTCTGGGCCTGCGGGATGAGTAATTATTGATGAACAAGCTTCATTCCTGGATATGGGACGCGGAAATAGGGAATGCCCGTCCCGTCTAAACTGCCGATAAAGGCGGTTTCGAAGTTTTTCCATCCAAAACAGATGTTGGTGGGCCTTTTAAGAACCAAGGCTCGCGGGTCTTCCATAACCATGACTAACTCCCCTTCCGGTGTTATAAAACCAATGGCATTCCAGAAGGGGAAGGTGACCCAGAGATTGCCCGCTTCATCAAAGGCAATGCCGTCCGGATGCCCAAGTTCACCCAGTGGAGAGGGCCCATAAACCTCTGGTGATGTCAGGGAACCATCTGTTTCGATTTTATATTGCAATACGACCCTTTCCATGGTGGCTGCCACATATAGACGGCTTTCATCTGAATTCAGCGCCACACCGTTGGCAAAGGGTATACCTTCGGCAACGATGCGAGCCTTCCCCTTTTCTATGAGCACCATACATCCGTCCGGGGCCGGATTGCGGATTGCGTCCTCAATATCCTCCCGATAGCTGGAATTAGAGACCCAGAGCCTGCCCCTGCTGTCTACAAAGGGAAAATTGGGGGAAGGCATCTTTTTCCCCTCGGCTTCGGTCATTAAAACCGTGTGATTCCCATCTTTACCCAGAGATTGACACTGGCCATTGCCAATGTTGGCGATGATACAATTTCCTTCACGATCAAGGCAGATACCATTGGGAATACCGCCAACATCGCCGTAAAAGGAAGTTTTGCCATCAGGGCTTATTCTCGCTATCTGGCCTCTGGCATCAGCAGCTAAAACGGTACCATCTTTTTGGACCATGACACCCTCCGGCCGCATAATTCCTTCGCCGATGGTATTAAACTCGTTAAGGTCTATTTTCATAATGAGTATCCCTAATATTTCACTCTATTTGAAATCCAATTGAACGGGGCAGTGGTCCGATCCCAGAACGTCTTTGAGTATCGCAGCTCCCGCAACTCTGTCGTTGCTGGCCGGGTCTACGCAGAAATAATCAATACGCCAGCCGATGTTCCTGTCCCTGGCATTGAAACGATAACTCCACCATGTGTAGTTTTCGGGTTGGGGATCGAAGTTTCTGAAAGTATCTATAAAACCAGCCTGGGTGAAACTATCCATCCATGCACGCTCTTCCGGGGTATATCCAGGGTTTTTTATGTTTGATTTGGGGTTCTTTAAATCGATGGCCTTGTGGGCGACATTGAAATCTCCACAGATTACGACGGATTTTTTTTTCGCCAGTGAAGCTGCAAAATCGTGTAGGGCCTTGTTGAAATCAAGTTTGTAGCTGAGCCTTTTAAGCTCGTGCTGAGCATTGGGAAAATAGGCGTTTATAAGGTAGAAATCTTCAAAGGCGAGAGAGAGAACCCTTCCTTCGCTGTCAAAACGTTCCTCGCCAAGTCCATAGATGACCTCAAGTGGCTCCTGCCGGGTGTATACGGCAACGCCTGAATAGCCTTTTCGGACCGCGCTATGCCAGTAGGAGGTATAGCCATCGATTTCGTGCAGGTCTCTTGACAATTGATCCGGCTGGGCTTTGGTTTCCTGGATGGCAAAAATATCCGGCGACAACTCTTTGACCAGACCCACAAAACCTTTTTTTTCTACGGCGCGAATACCGTTGACATTCCAGGAGATCATTGTTCTGGTATCCCGGCTACGGGCCTTGTTTTTATCGGATTTTATTTTGCGTGCGGTCACGCCGATTTTCGCACAGGAGGATTCTATAACGCACCTGTCGCAGTGGGGCGATACGGGTTTACAGGTTCCCTGGCCAAAGGCTACCAGAATGCCGTTGATTTCAATCCAGTGTTTTTCAGGGAGCTTTTTTCGCAAGGCCATTTCGGTCTCAAGGGGGTTTTTAGTTTTGACATAGCCCCAAATATTCATGATCCGGTGGACGTGGGTGTCAACGCATATGGCAGGTTTGCCGAAGGCCACACTTCGCACCAGGTTGGCGGTCTTACGGCCAACCCCGGGGAGTTTCAGGAGGGATTCGATGTCATCTGGGACTTCCCCCGAAAATTCTTCAAGAGCCCGGGGGAGTTTAGCAAGATAGCCTGCCTTGCTTTTGTAAAAGCCGACCGGGTAGATTCGATTGCGGATTTCCTCCTCGGAAAGTTCTTGCAGGGAGGCCAGGTCCGGGGCCGTTTTGAAGAGCCTTTCTGAGGCCTTTGCAGTGGTCTCATCTTTGGTCCTGGCAGAAAGGATCGTTGCCACAAGAACCTTAAAAGGGTCCTTTGTTTGTGTGGCAATCAGGTCAACTACCGGGACATCGTATGTCTCGGCTTCCTTTTTAACTGCTGCTATATAACTGGATATTTCCATCAAACCTACCTGTGAGAACTTTCATATTCTTGTCTATTAAAATGTGAATTCGCTAACCCAGAAATCGTGGAGGTTGCAGAAACTTGTGGCATAGATTTTCTGCCCCGGGGTTCCGGTGAATTCATAAACGGAAACAGCCTTCGGGTCATTAGGTGCGAAGGTTTTTGAACCCAGGACTTTCCCATCTGCAGATACCAGCGTATGACGCACGATATAATGTTTTTCGGTCATGCGGTGCTTTGTTGCAACAGTCACCTTGTTTCCTTCTACGGTAACTACGGGCAAGTGGCTGCCGACCTTTTTTTCCCATTTCCCCGGGTTGTCTTTAGTGTAAACAATATTACTTGGAAACGAGGCATCTGAGGCAAAGGCTTGCCTGGATGTTGCCAAGGCCATTCCGCCGGCCAGAAGGACAGTTTTCTTTAGAAAATTTCTTCTTTCATTCATGATTTTTCTCCTCGTACAGCTTCTGCTTTATTCACTTTCTACTTGAAAAATGCAATTAGCGGTTAGCTGTTAGCTATTAGCCGCACAAAATCAGTGACTTACGGTGCAATAGGTTCGCATCAAAAAGTGAGAACATCAACATGAAAAAAGCCATTCAAATGCTTGATATCTTTAAGCTAACGGCTAATCGCTAAAAGCTAATTGCAGCTTTTAGGTTCTATGATACCCTCCGGGGTCTCTCCTGAAGAAATCTTATGTTTTTTCCACTCAAGATAGTCTCCGTGGGTGAAAAACCGCGCTAATGTGGGGGTCTGCACATGACCTCTTCCCCTGCAGGCACGGCAGCGGGTTTCACTGCAAACCTGGCATTCATGACAATCCGGACATTGTCTTTTACTGCGCGGTTTCCTCTTCATTTTAAATTCCTGAGGCCTTTTCTAAAAAGTGATTACTTCAAAGCCGTTTTCCATGTACTTTGCCATGCTTGGATGTCCCGATAGTTCATCGAGGAGATCAAGCCCCAGGGCCTTGATTTCATCCAATACTCCCATTTTGTTCGAGCATGCTTTACAGGCGCCTTCCAATAGACCAAGGGATCCGGCTTTTTCCCATAGGCTGAACATGGGATTCTTTTGATTTGCCAGTTCCGGCACCAATTTTGTGGCGGAACCTTCGATTACGACTCTTACTTCATACCCCCGCTCTTTCATATCAAGGGCATTCAGAAGTACATGAATAAAACACATAAATTCACCATTAAAGGCGAACAAAACAACTTTTTTCATTGTGAAAATCTCAAATTGGAGTTGTAGGCTAGGTACCAGACCCGACTATTTCTGTGGCCTTTGTGCCCATGGAGGGGGTATGAATGTGTCCGTAGCAGGGCCTTAAACTGGGTTTTTTTGTGAAAAAAAGCCGGCCGCGAGGGCGAAAGCCCCGCAGCGCGGCAGTCAATATTTTCATTTGCCGGATCGTTATTCTTCAGGCAATGCTTCAGCAATTTTCTCGGCAAGTTCTCGGCAGGCGCTCAAGCTGTCGTCATTCGGTACAAACTGAATTCTAACGCCCGGGTCCACCAGATTGAACTTCATTTTTTCCAGTTCACCGTTAAGGATCTTCACGGCTTCACCGCTCCATCCATAAGATCCGAATGCGGCTGCCACCTTATTCAACGGCTTGAGGCCTTTCATATAGGTCATGAAATCGCTGACAGTTGGGAAGATCCCGTTATTAAAGGTTGGGGATCCCACGATCACTGCGCCTGCATCCATGATCTCGGTTATGATGTCGCTTCGATGATCGTACTTCAGACAAAAAGGTTTTGCATAGACCCCAAGATTTCCAAGCTCTTCCACGATGGTGTTTGCCATGGTTTCCGTGCTATGCCACATGGTGTCATAAATGACAACGGCCCTGCGTTTGGGTTTCTGCTCACTCCATTCCACATAGGCGTTTATGATTTTGGAGGGATCTTTTCTCCACATGATGCCGTGGTCCGGACATATGGTATCAATGGCCAGCCCCATATCGGTTACCGTTTTCACCAATTTCAGAATAAGGGGTGAATAAGGGAGAAGGATATTGGCATAATACTTCAGGGCATGGGGCATGATGTCGTCCCCAATTTCGTCATCAAACCTTTCCGGCCCGGAGTAGTGCTGGCCGAACGCATCACTGGAAAAAAGGAGTTTCTGCTCTTTGACGTAGGAAAACATACTGTCCGGCCAATGGAGCATCCTGGTTTCCAGAAAGGTCAGACTGTTTTTTCCCAGTTGTAATTCACTTCCATTTTCCACGGGCATATAATTCCATTTCTGTGGAAAATGCATGGAAAGGTCTTTATGCCCCATTTTGGAGCAGTAGAGAGGTTTGTCCTCTCCGATTTTGTGCATGACCCTTGCGAGCCCCCCGGAATGATCCATTTCCGTGTGGTTGCTTACCATGTAGTCTATCTTTTTGGGATCTACAATTTGAGAAATGTTGCTGATGAGTTCATCCGAAAATTCCTTTTTCACGGCATCAATCAATGTGATTTTGTCATCTACAACAAGGTATGAATTATAGGTAGTTCCCTTGTATGTGGAATAGCCGTGAAAATCTCTGATGTTCCAGTCAACAACACCAACCCAGTAAATCCCATCAGCGATCTCAATTGGTTTCATCCATTACTCCTTTCCAAACATATCTTTGGCAGCCCCGCATACGGGACACGCCCAGTCATCCGGAACGTCATCAAAAGAGGTTCCCGGAGCAACACCATTGTCCGGATCGCCATCTGCCGGGTCATACACATAACCGCATACTGAACATACATACTTATCCATAATATTCTCCTCCATAGATGTTCCTCAAAAAAATTGAATCCCCTAAACCCCGGCCATTCCGAGGTCAGGTCTTTACAAAACATAATCGGTCATTTTTTTAAAGGTTAAAATGTAAAATGGTCTTAACATTTCTCGTCAATAAGAGTCATGACCCGTTTTTCTATTTCGTCCCTGATGTCTCGCATAAACGATTCTGTTTTTCCCGCAGGATCTTCCAGATGCCATTCTTCAAGGGGAACTTCAGGGTAATTTGGGCATCTATCTCCACAACCCATCGAAACGATCAGATCCGGCTTTGACGAAAAAGAAACGGATTCAATAGGTTTTGGTGTCAGGTAGGCCATGTCGATTTTCTTCTCATGCATGACCCCTTTCATCATGGGATTGATTTCCGGTGCGGGCGTGCTTCCAGCGCTGAGCGCTTCCACGCGATCCCCCGCATAATTCCTTGCAAAGGCCCCGGCCATTTGGCTTCGGCATGCATTTTCGTTGCACAGAAAGAGGATCTTTCTTCTTTTCAAAAAAGGGGTTGCCAGGCGTTGTCCCATCTCTTTTGCGTCATTTAAAGCAGTAGAATGGGATTTTATATCCCCTGAGGCTTCAATCTGTTTATAAGTAAGTTCGTCTGTATACTCCGCACCAACCGCGTCAAAAAAGTATTTTGCAGTCAGGGTTACCCCTTCAAAAAGATTCTTTCCTTTCGTAGCACCTACAGCGAGAAGGGCGCCCTTACGCCATATTCTGCCGGGATCTGAAACCCCGAGGACATATTTCCTCGACCAGAGGGCTTGGGACCGGTCAATGAGCGCTTTAAGTTGTGCTGTGGCGCCATAAAAGAATATGGGTGTGGCCATGACGATGAGGTCAGCCTGCCACAGAAGAGGATAAATCCCCTGCATATCGTCATCAATAGGGCAGAATCCTTTTCTTTCGCAGGTCCCGCACTCTTTGCATGGCAGGATGTTTTTGTTTGCTGCATGAATGGTTTGTGTATTGGCTCCGAGACTTCGAGCTTGATCAAGAAACTGTTCAAGCAGGATGCTTGTATTTCCTTTAAGCCGTGGACTTCCCTGTAAACCAAGTATAAACATGGTGATATCCTTATCGACCTACGCTTTCCAGAAGCCTTTTCCAGATAATAATAATTCCTTCGTTGCTGATAAACATCTGGCCCATTTCCCATCCAAGGACGCCTCTCTCATTGAGCACGTTCTCGAGAGCCTTTGTCTGATCCGGAGGCAGTTCATGGAATTTACACTCTCCTGCTTCCGTGCAGAAATAGATGAGTTGGGTGAATTCCTCAGCCGGGTATTTTGTTATTTCATATTCAAATTGCATTGTGAACCAATCCTCAGATCCGGTTGAGATCTTTCTAAACCCCTGCGTCCAGTGTACACTTTGTGAAGTCGATTTCCTTCCCACATGCCGAACAGGTATGTGTTTTATCAAACTCGTCTGAAAAGATCTCTTTTTTTTCTCCGCAGCTGGGGCATTCGCACGAAAAAGCTTTCAGATCTTTAAATTGTTCCCATCCGGGGCAGTGTTGTGGTGTTGTCATGGCAATCCTCCTTGATTTATGCACCCGGTGCTACAAAAAAAATGGTTCATTTTATTGCAGCACCAGGGGCGGGTGTGAATGTTGGCATTGATCTAATGAAAGAAATTTTGAGTCTTCCGCTCTTGTTCCTAACCGTTCACCTTTTTTGCGATTTCACGTCCATAATCCTGCGCCATTTGCGATCCGCCTCCAAGGTTTGCGGATTTAAGCCGCAGAGGGCCCCCTACCATTTCCATTTTGAAAATGTTTTTCATGGTATCAAAAATGCGCCCCGGAGCTTCTCCACTCCATCCGAATGCACCAAACGAACCGCCTACTTTACCTTCAAGACCTGCTTTCTCGGCCAGGAATAAAATTCCCTTCATCGCCTGGATCATTTCACCATGATAAGTAGCTGATCCGAAAATATACCCATCATATCCCTGAAGGTCGCTTTCTTTTTTGATCCCGGACCCGTTCTTCAGTTCAGCTTCAAGCCCTTCAAAACGGATTCCCTCTCCTATCAGGTCAGCGATTTTTTTCGTCGCGCCGCTTCTGGTGGAATATACTATCAGTACCTTTTTCATCCTTGACCTCCTGGTCTATTCAACTTTGTCTTCTTCTAGATGCCCTTTATGTTTTGTGCCGCACATGGGACAGAGGATATCGATTTCTTTTTCATCTCCGATAAATTTCTCTCTCATTGCTTCGGGGCTGATATGGCTAATGCTCCCACAGGCACATTGCGGGCATTCGGCCTTTACATTATATTTTTTTTGAGACATTCTGCAACCTCCAGTTTTCGCGGAAATCCTATTTCAGCCTGGGATCCTGCCCTGTCGCACCGCAGTCAGGAATATAGCAGGCAACATCAAGAAACTCACATTTTTGTTTACAGGAGGGGCATTCTTCAGGTGGTACATCTGCCTGAAGGCTGTACCCGCACTCTTTACATTTCCATTCTCCCATGTGTCATTCTCCTTACAATCGTGGATTAGTTTTTCCACTGTCCATGAATCGTACAATATTCTCTGGCGGTTACGCTATCAGCATCAATCTTGAAAGTGGCTTCAGGTGCATCTCCGGGATTCAGGAACTGGGTGTAGGATTTACTATCAGCAATCAGTTCTATCCATTCGATAAAATGTTTTTCCTCCATCGGATGGGCAGCACTGCCTACTTTAACCTGGTATCCGCCATCGATTTTTTCCACAACCGGTACGTGCTTCTCTTTGGCTGCGTCAACGGTGTTTTCAACCTGAAGAACCATCGGACTGCCGCAGCAGACGAGTTCTCCACCGGCGCCATGTAATACTTCGATGATGTTTCCACACGTTTCACATTTATACACTTCCAGTCTTTCAGCCATGATATTCTCCTTCTAAAAAATGATTAAAAATTTTGAGGTTTTTAGAAACAATTAATAATTCTCACCCAGCTCTTCAAAATATGCTTGGGGATGAGCACAGGCCGGACAGGTGTTTGGTGCTTCTTTTGCTGTATGGATGTATCCGCAATTTCTGCATCTCCATACGACTGCTGCATCTTTTTTGAAAACCCTGTCTGCGGCAATATTTGCCGCCAGATCATTGTACCTCTTTTCATGCTGTTTTTCCGCTACAGCAATAGATTGAAAGACAACAGCGATTTCCTCAAACCCTTCCTTTTTGGCGGTTTTTGCAAATTCCGGATACATCTCCGTGTGTTCGAAATTTTCACCTGCAGCAGATTCCTTGAGGTTTTCGAGGGTTGTCCCGATGACACCGGCTGGGAAGGCTGCGGTAATACTCACTTCCCCACCTTCCAGAAATTTGAAGAGCCGTTTGGCGTGTTCTTTTTCCTGGTTCGCCGTTTCTTCAAAAATGGCGGATATCTGTACCAATCCTTCTTTTTTTGCCTTACTTGCGAAATAGGTATATCTATTCCTTGCCTGTGATTCTCCTGCAAAC
>Ga0075112_1000472_pt1 | contig 17507 bp, 14 predicted proteins | sample AntAceMetag02UKF_FD_69783 | JGI IMG/M metagenome (GOLD analysis project Ga0075112, IMG submission 69783) | Saline lake microbial communities from Ace Lake, Antarctica - Antarctic Ace Lake Metagenome 02UKF | ecosystem: Environmental > Aquatic > Non-marine Saline and Alkaline > Saline | place... | reverse complement strand
CCTGACAAAATAAAAAGAATTGAATATTGCTGGGATGGTTTCGAATTTCATCTGAACATTAGGATATCTCAACTTTCTCCAGAATTGAGATACTCTCAATATATCTCAGGTTTACCCAATTCCCCGACTTGATGATATCACACGCTTTTTGACCTGCTGAAATGATTCAATATTGTCAAGATAGTCCCAAAAAAATGTGAAGAATTGATCTGGTAGCCTTGCATGGATTTGGAGGGTGTGATATGCTGAGCTAATGCACGAAGTCCTTTTCTGCAGCCGGATAGGCGGTAAATGGACTGACCCCCATATGTTGTGGTGGTAGGATTTTCCAGCTTAATTCAGGAGTCTGAGGGCAGTTTCAGATATGTAAGGCATATTACAGTTTTTGGACATGTAAGAAATTTTGGGATATTCTCAATATATCACAGGTTGGCAATGAAAAGGCTCGCCACAACATCTTGGATATCGTCCAAACGGCTTTGTTTCCAGATACTGTCAAAAATGTGAAGTATTGATCTCGCAGTCTTGTGAAATTCCGACCGCTATGCTACGGAAGTATCCTGCACGAAAGTTAGCATTTTGATGATCTAAAAAAATGTGTTGATAAAAAAATTGTCAGGGGTCATTTTCAACAATTGATAAGGGAGGTATTATGAAAACTCATGAGCTCAAAATCAAGTTGCTTGGTTTCTGCCTGATCATTCTCTTAATGGGGGGCTGTGGTTCATCAGAGTCAGGCTCAGTCTCAGAAATGTATTACCTGGACGGTTATGTAGCAGCGAAGACCGACATCTCTGCCGCTGGCTTGCAGGTTAAAGACACGGGCGGCCTTCTAATCGCGGAAAAAAATGCTCCCGCTACCAGTGATTCCGGGGCCTTTATGATTTCGGTATCATATCTGCCATACAAGTTTCGGGTCATCTCGATCGGCGGCATGGAGTGGGGAGAAAACGTCAATTATACGCTTATGGGACAGTTCGAGGCGTTTAATCCTGATAGCGACACGATTTACCTCAATTTTGTGACCACCCTGGTCTGCGTCTATCTCGATCACAATTCCGACAAGAGCCTTTCCGAGGCCACAAATGCCGTAAAAGTCTTCCTCGATATACCCGCTGAGGTGAACATCGGGGCAGGGCTCTATCATAACGATAAATACTTCAACCCCTTGAAGTTCATGAGAGAAGCCGCAACGGAAGGCGGAGTCGCCGCCTTCATGGAAACGCTCGTGGATGAAATTATTCAGGGCTCCGTGGAAACGCACGCCTTCCCTCCTCCTGAGCTGTTGAAAAACCCTGCTCCCGCAACATGCGCCGGAGTATCGATGGCCGCTGCGGCCAGAAACGGTGTCATCGCCTGGGGCGCCGGTTTTGCACTAAACAAAGGAATGGAAGCATTGTTCCCAGGTACAGGAGCACCAACAAAAAACGACATAGCTGAGCTGAAAGGAATGTTGATAAACATCCAGACTCAGCTTACGCAACTGGGTAACCAACTTGCGTCTGCAAAAAATGAGATCAAAGCTGAGATAAAGAAGTCCGAATACAATATCGGCACCATGCAACTCGCAGATTACGTAACTCTTATTGACAATACATTTACCAATTTGAAAAAAGAGATAGATCAAAACCCTGCCATCCTTACTGCTGGTGAGGTAATCCAACGCACAAACACCATAAACGCCTTACTGATAACAATTGGAGACAAAATCTCACCGTATTTAGGTTCGCTTCACAAAAAAGTTTATGGTGATGGAACTTTAGATGCTGACGGATTGTACAAAATTTATGCAGACATGATTAAAGCCCAAAAAAGATTTCTTACAAAGGCAAATTACCAGGACAAAGTAAAGAATCTTTTTCTCTATTACAACCAGATAGAGGCCACTGAGTTATACCTGGCGGTTGAATACTACCACGCTACTAATCAGTCCAAGACGATTGTCGATACAGCCACAGAAAAATTGGGCGCGAACAGCCAGGCCGAGCAGGACTGGTATGACTCCGTGGAACATGTGCAAAATCGGATTGTTTTAGATCATGAACAAGATCTGATGTTTGCTGCCGGGGATTGGTATGATGGAAAGTTATTGCCTTGGTCCGGGACTCAGGACGAAATATCCGATTTGTTGAATCAGATGAGAACGGATAACTGGTTTAACCATACAGAATGGACTTGGCCCCAGAAATTCCAGGTCGCTTCATTAGTAAAGGATTGCGGAAACGAGCAATTCGGACAATGCCTACAACGACAGGGCTGGCCAATCTATCACGCTGGTTATTACCTAATAGCGACTGATAATGGAACCGTCGACGACCGGACATCACGCAATATCTATGGGGTGGAGGCGCATGTGTGGTATGAATACGAGTTGACATATGAGTGGATGATGAACGCCGGGCCGTGGCATATACTTCCTCTACGTGGTTCGGCCTATTTGTGCATCTGGTAACTTCCCACTGACTGAGGGGCGCCAAACGGATCACTCAATCGCAAGGTACTACGGCCTCCGCCACTCAAAGGCACAAGGAACTGCATTTCCGAGACCCGCCCCTGCCACCTTATCCAGCGCTGTACGTACTCCCCAAGCCGGGTGGAACCGAAAGGTTCCCCCGGCCCTTGCTCATAAAGCCGGATCGCACGTTCAACAAAATTATTCAGGGTCTTTTGGGCGATAGCAAGCCCATCAGGGCTGATGCGAGATACCTATATCATTGTTGCTGCAATCCATTTTTTCATAACGAAACAATACCTCTGGCAACCTTCCGTTGTGGGAGAATAAGTCCTGGGCTCACTAAGCGGTTCTCAAACCCGACAACAACGCTTTTCCAATATTGGGCGGTCATACCAGATATTGTGGTTCCCATATTTTTAGAGAAACCAGTAATATCTCCAACATACATCAGGCGGCTAACGGGTTGACAAAACAGCTCAGTATCTGTTCCACCAAATGATTTTGTTTGCCATCCACATTATGGCAAAAAAGCACTAATATTTTTGTTGCCCCGCCGGGGGATAGCCCTGATGTGACGGATGATTCAAAATTAACCTTGTCTCAGGTTGTTAAAAGCATGCACCCAATTATCGAGAAGTCTCTTGACAGATAAATACAATCTCTGTAATAGTTTATCCGTTAATTTAGATCAATTAATTTCTAATCTGTGATGGAGCTTGGAGGCAAACATGGCACCAAAAAAAACTAACAGAATTGGTTTAGTGGTACTCTGTATTCTCAGTGTATGGATTGTGTCCATATGCTTTCCCTTAAATCAGGCCAGGTCGGAACCTTTGGATCATAAGGCCATCTTAAAGAGTTCCGATCAACTAAAGAATAACCCGCCGAAACCCCCATCGGTTGAAGGAACACCTACTATCGATAAGGGACAGCTAACCCTGCCAAAGGTTACGAAGCCGAATACAGGAGCCGTACCAACCCTGCCAAAGGTTACTAAACCGGATACGGGGGCCATACCAACCCTGCCAAAGGTTACGAAGCCGAACACAGGGGCCGTACCAACCCTGCCAAAGGTTACGAAGCCGAATACAGGAGCCGTACCAACCCTGCCGAATAAATAGGCATTCTGATTTCGGGCCAATTTGGAGTCGCCAAATAACGATTTGGTGGCTCTACGGTCCATCAAATTGAGAATCTAAAAGCGTATTATAAGCGGATTCGTTTTTCACATATCCACAAAGAACCGTCAGCAATACCGTCAAACCGTATCCACTGCCCCCTATTTTCAACCGGACTTACAGTTTATGGCGCCCAAAAACTCAGATCTCTCGGTCCAATGAACTGAGCCTGGCGAAGGATCGATCCCGGCAAACATCTGTGGTTCTACGGGATGTGCGGATTAGTAACTTCCTTGTAATTTATTGTTGTTTACAGGTGCCGTCCGCCGAAGAAGAAGCGACTCCGGCAGTCGCCCATCGCCCATGTCCGTTTGCATTGTTATCGTCGTGACAGTGGGTGGCCATATTGAATTTTCAAATGTTTCAAAAGAGGTGGGTGCCAAACCAACCTGTGGCAGCGCTTCAAGGTATTAAATGTATACGATCAAACTGAGAATGAAACGATATCGAATGGTTGCATTGACCCACCACAGAATCCGCTAGAACCATAAAAAAATGTTGATTTCATGAGCATCCTTCACTAAATATTATCTAAAGGCGGCGGTTCCATATAAGTAATTCATATTCCACGTTTTTGACATGTATAGGGTTTTGGGATATTCTCAATATATCTCAGATTTACCCAATTCCCCGACTTGATGATATCACACGCTTTTTGACCTGCTGAAATGATTCAATATTGTCAAGATATAGCCAGCCAAAAAGTGAAGGATACCTCTGTCAGTCTTGCGGAATTCTGGCGAATGTGCGACGCTACATTAATGTACGTAATGTTGCGAGCCTGGTTTAGATGAGAGTATGCCATCCCCCAGAAGATTAGTGACTCAAAAATAACTAACGCGGACTAACCCGCAACCCAAGGGATGAAAAAACTACCCTCGTAAAAAGTCGTCAAGATGCACATTATAAGCTGCTCTTCAGAGTTTCGGAAAAATTTTCTTGTTTTTGTGACAGCCTTTTGGCCAATAAGGTACTAAAGAGAAAAATATATGAAAAGCCTTCTGTTATCAAAAAAGAACTTTAGAACTTTCTGGATTCTCCTATGGTCGCTTTTCGCCATTTTATATGCCGGTCAGGTGCAAGCAGAAGAGAACCCGGCACAAGAGAAAAAAGAAGCCGCGGGTGGAGTTGGAGATCTGGCTGCTAAGACGCAGAACCCGGTGGGAGCCATGTACAGCGTGCCATTCAAGTTCACCTTCGATTATGGCGCGGACAACGGCGAAGCCACTTTCTTGAACATCAACCCGGTGATTCCGGTAACGGTTGGCGACTGGAACCTGATCAATCGTGTGATTATGCCACTTATTGACACGCCTGGTCTTGTCACGGGGACGCCCGAGATTCCCAACCCTGTTCCGGGCGATGGCGCCACCGGGTTGGGTGACATCAATTACTCCGTATTCCTTTCTCCGGCCAAGCCCGGCAAGATCATCTGGGGTATCGGCCCATCACTGACGATGAATACAGCAACCGATGACCAGTTGGGTTCCGGCAAATGGAGCGCCGGCCCCACCGCGGTCGTCCTGATCCAGCCTAAACCCTGGACACTTGGCCTGCTCGGCCGCCAGCTCTGGTCTTTCGCGGGTGATTCTGACCGTGCAACCGTCAACCAACTGCTCCTTGAACCTTTCATAAATTACAACCTTGGTAACGGCTGGTATTTTTGATCACCGATATGAACCTTACCGCGAACTGGCAAACGGATTCCAGTAATCGCTGGACCATACCGCTGGGCGGCGGTGCGGGTAAGATGTTTGCCATCGGCAGCCAGAAAATGAACACAAAGCTTGAAGCCTATTACAACGTTGTAAAACCGAATGGCGCCCCTGACTGGTCTATGAGTTGGACGCTCCAGTTTTTATTTCCAAGGTAATCTAAACGGATTTTTGGCGTTAACAAACATTTAAAGAGGAGGACTCAAAAAATGAGGAAGCGTATCTTTGTTCTAACACTGATGATCTTGGCCGTGTGTCTATCGGCTCCCGGAGCCTTTGCCGCCGACAAACCCAATATCCTCGTCATCTGGGGAGACGACATCGGTTATTGGAACCTGAGCCACATCAATCACGGCATGATGGGCTATAGGACACCCAATATAGACCGAATTGCTAAGGAAGGCCTGTATTTTACCGATTACTACGGCGAACAGAGCTGTACAGCCGGTCGTGCTGCTTTTATCACCGGGCAGATACCAGTGCGTACAGGCAATACCAAGGTCGGTATGCCGGGAGCACCCCAGGGCCTCCAGAAAGAAGATCCCACTATCGCCGAGTTGTTAAAACCTCTCGGCTACATGACCGGCCAGTTCGGCAAAAACCATCTGGGTGACCGAAACGAATTTTTCCCGACCGTTCATGGTTTCGACGAGTTCTTCGGCAATCTCTATCACCTGAACATCGAGGAAGAACCTGAACTTCCGGATTATCCGACAGGCAAGTTGGGCGAAATGATAAAACCGCGCGGTGTGTTCAAGTGCCAAGCCACGGAAACGGAGAATCCGGAAAAAGATCCGCGCTTCGGGGCTTGGGGCAAGCAGGTGTGCGAAGACACCGGGCCGCTTACTGCCAAACGTATGGAAACGGTGGACGAGGAGTTCCTGGCCTCGACCAAAGACTTCATCAAACGAGCCAATAAGGCTGACAAACCTTTTTTCGTCTGGTTCAATGCCACACGGATGCACGTCTTCACCCATCTGAAAGACGCGTCCAAGGGCAAGACCGGTCTCGGTATCTATCCGGACGGAATGGTCGAACATGACGGCCATGTTGGCGAGCTGCTTGATCTGCTCGATAAGCTGAACATCGCCGACAACACCATCGTGATCTACAGCACCGACAACGGGGCTGAAGTCTTCACCTGGCCAGACGGCGGGACCACGCCGTTTCACGGTGAGAAGGCCACCTGCTGGGAAGGCGGTTTCCGGGTGCCTGCCGCAGTGCGCTGGCCCGGCAAGATCCCAGCGGACAAGGTGATCAACGGCATCGTTTCCCACCAGGACTGGATGCCCACCCTGCTGGCCGCTGCGGGTGAACCCGACATCAAGGAGAAACTGCTCAAAGGCTACAAGGTAGGGGACAAGACCTTTAAGGTCCACCTGGATGGCTACAACATGCTACCCTATTTTGAGAAGGGCGGCGAGGGAGCTGACCCGCGCAAGGAAATCTTTTATTTCACAGATACAGGTGACTTGGCCGCAGTTCGGCATGGAGATTATAAGGTGCACTTCATGATCCAGGAAGCGCATGGGTTCGACGTCTGGAAGAACCCCTACACACCTCAGGCGTGGCCCTCTCTGGTGAACCTCCGCGCCGACCCCTTTGAGCGCGGCATGCATGAATCGATCGGCTACGGCCTATGGGCAACGCGCCGTATGTTTAGCATCAGCGCAGCGGCTGTGATCACGCAGGATTTTCTGAAGACCTTCCTGGACTTTCCCCCGCGGCAGGAGCCGGGCAGTTTCAGTGTAGACAAAATGATCCAGCAAATGGAAGCCGCACGTGCCGCTGGACAGTAGGTTTTAAGAAATGTTGGTTGGGTAGGATGCAAGGTCTAAAATCACCAAGGAGAACCGGTTTTTTTGACCTTTGCGCCTACAATGCGGGCCCCGGACGTGTCCGAAAGCACCGAAAACGTGCCATGAAGCAGGATATGATCCGAATAAATAGTTCAACAACGCAGAGCGTGTAGCCCTGCGATCGGGCAATCTGGAGACCGTGATGTATGTGCGAAATATTCTCAACTACACCATGGCCTATAAATCGTCCTATGAACGGTCTATGTTGAGAGGCGAGTTGAACTGAAAGCAAAAAGCTTTTTTGGATGTCACAGAATTGAGAGGGAGTGGATGACCACTAATGGAGAAATCAAGCCGGGATGGCGCTTTTACAGTGGCATCATACTGTTTGTCCTGGGGCTTTTGAGCCCGCTGTTCATCCCTCTTATTACGGCGACAGCACTGCCAACCGGGTGGAAAACCGCCCTTTCCGGTCTGCTCATGCTGGGGATACCAGAATTGCTGTGGGTAGCAGCGGCCGCCATCATGGGCAAGGCCGGGTTCAATTATATCAAAGGGAAGTTTTGGGGATTTTTCAAAAGAATGGCGCCCCCTGATGAAGTGAGCGTAGGGCGCTATCGGGTCGGACTGATCATGTTTTCCCTTCCGATTCTATTCGGCTGGATCGGACCTTATGGCTTGCAATGGATTCCGGGATATGAAAGTTACCGCCTGGCTGTGAATCTGATCGGCGACATCCTGTTGATTTCAAGTTTTTTTGTGCTCGGGGGTGATTTCTGGGACAAAATAAGGGGATTGTTTATTCACAACGCCAAGATTCAGATTCTCACCAATAATCCAAAATAGTACATCACCATCAATGTTGGGCCGGGTCTAAATCAGAACGAGGTCTTATATGAAGAATATTCCGAAATCCATATTTTCAAGAATCGTGGATGGTTTCCTGATCCTTCTGCCATTCCTGCTGACGTATCTCATGATGGGGCAGCTCCTCGACGCGATGCTGGCCCTGGCCACACCCATTGCTGATCTATTGCCCAAAGGGGCTGCCACTACTCAATGGGCCATAAAGCTACAAGCAGCAGGATTATTGGTGCTCGTTTGTTTCGTGGTGGGCTTGGCCATGAGGACGGAAACGGCCAGGCGTTTTGGAAGATGGATTGAAAAAACTTTCCTGAACCGTATGCCCCCCTATGTGATACTTCGCAATCTGGCCAGAAGGCTATCCGGCCAAGACGTTCCGAATCAACTTCAACCAGCGCTTATAAGGACAGATCCGGGAATGGAGACCCTCGGTTTCATTGTGGAAGAACAGACCAGTGGCAAGTTTACCATTTTCCTGCCGCTGTCGCCCACACCTGGGGTGGGGACCCTTCAAGTTGTCAGCCCTGAAAAAGTTGAAAGGTTGAATGTTCCCATGAAAGATGCCCTCGGCGCTATTTTGAACTGGGGAGCCGGAACCGAAGCCTTGTTGAGAGAAACAAAATCTGCCACGAAATAAGAACTATAAAGGGATTATTCCAAAATTGAAATGCTTTTTGATTTCAGAATGTGTTTGTAAGGAGGTGTTCCGAGGGTAGTTCAGGTTTTCGGATGTTATTTAAATATCTTTTCTGAATAGAATTGGAACATGAAAAATAGCAAGAAAGCATCCAAAGTCGAACATCTCTACTCTGCCCATGCTCCAAACATATTGGTGCGGCGGGTATCCATCACAAAATTTGGGTCTATCTGCTATCTCTCTCAACCTTGCAGAAGCTAAAATTCCCAGTGATATCCAGTTTATATGTCAAATATTTTTCAGGGCCAAATGCTTTTCAATAATCAGAGTTTCACAGGTTTTGACAAAAACCAGTTTTATGGGCTATTCTGAATATATCACCAGCTCGGGCCATAGCGCGGATTATACAAGATGTTGCGGTCAAAAATTTAAAAAATAAGTTATTGCATGTACGTAACAGTAACGTACTTATCAATTCTACAAATAGTGTCTAAGCGTCGCAAATAGAATCGTTAAATCAATATGAGAGGAGTCCAATGAAGAAGGAACTGAAAACAGTTTTGGTCTTGTTGTGTACTTTCGTTATGTTGGCGGGAGTGCAGGCGCAGGGTGCCCAGGACCACTGGAAAAATCTGGCAGAGCTGCAATTCCCTGGTGGATACCCCACGGCAGAGAGTTCAGAGCGGTTGTTTGACGAGCTTGACTTTCAGCGAGCCGTGCAGGTTTACCTCTGGGCCTTGCCGGCGATGAACATCGACGCCATGCGGCAAGGTTCGGAAGCCGCATTCGGCGCCGGTAACCATATCCTGCCCGTTTGGAAAGATCGATTGAACACCAAGACCAAGGTGACGACTCCCAATTCCGATGTTGTTTACGCCATGAGTTATCTTGATTTGAAGGCTGGGCCGGTCGTGGTCGAAGTGCCAGCAGGACTCCAGGGTATGTTCGACGATTTCTGGCATCGGCCTATCTGCGATGTCGGATTCGTGGGACCTGATAAGGGCAAGGGGGGCAAATATCTGCTTCTGCCGCCCGATTACAAGGGTCAAAAACCGAAAGGATATTTCACCTACCGCAGCCCCACCTATCGTGTGTTTCTTTTCTGGCGCGGTTTCCTCGTAGATGGCAAAACCGACGAGGCCGTAAAAACCATCGAAAAGACTGTCATCTATCCAATGGGCAAGAAAGCCAGTGCACCGGCCATGGTGTTCCCCAATGCGTCGAAAAAGCCTGTGAACATGCTGGTCACCCAGGACATCAGCTACTTCGAGAATCTGAAGCAATTCATCGACTACGAGCCGGTGGACCCCGAAGACTTTGCCATGCGGGGAATGATGGCGACCCTGGGTATGGTCAAAGGCCAGCCGTTCGAACCCGATGCTCGAATGAAGGCCATACTCAACCGGGCCGCCGATGTGGCGTGGAAAATGGCCTCGGTGCAGCGCTACGAGCGGCGTATCCCCGGCACCAAGCGCTACGAGGACCGCCAGTTCGACGAACCCTTCATCGGCGGCAGCGAGGTATTCGAAGGCGACACGTACCTGAACCTCGACGCACGCACGGCATTCTTCCGTTTTGCATATTCCAGCAGTCCGGGCATGGTGGTGGACTTGGTGGGCAAAGGCTCTAAATACCCACTGACCTTCAAAGATGCCGACGGCAACTTCCTGATGGGCGGGAACAGCTACAAGCTACACCTGCCAAAGGGGATACCAGCGGAAAATTTCTGGGCCGTCACACTTTACGATGCACCCACCGCCGCTGGCGTGGACAACCCGGGGCAGCCGATTCCATCCATCAATTCCCAGAAAAAGCTGACGTATAACAAAGACGGGTCCATCGACCTCTACTTCGGCCCCGAACTGCCACAGGGTGCGCCTGAGTCTAACTATATCGGAACCAACAAGGGCGAAGGCTATTTCGTGGTAATCCGGCTCTACAGTCCTGGCAAGGCTTATTTCGACAAGACCTGGAAGCCGGGGGATTTATTCAAATTGAACTAAGGGTTGCAATGAAATAATCTAAGAGAGGAGGCACAATGATAAAAGCACCGATTAAAGGTTTCTTTTTAGTTTGTGCGATCGTCATGCTGGTGGGAACGCAAGCGCAAGCTGAAACCTTAAAAACCCCCATCGGTTCGCTGAGTTTTACCCAAGACTTTGCTAACGGCTATCCCACAGATGCGACCGTTAAAAAGCTCTACGATGCCCGTGATTTCCAGAGGGCTTGCCAGGCCTATCTCTGGTCGATCCCGATTGTTTCGATGGCACAGTGGCAATACGCCCATACGGAGCAGTTGGGTGCCAAGAACGGGCAGATCGTGTTCGTGGAAAGCTACGATGATAAAGTGGGCGGATTAACCTACAACGCGACGACGCCCTATGTGCTTCCGTTCATTGATCTGGCTGACGGCCCCTGGGTGGTTGTGCTGCCGGAAGGAGAGGTCCGCGGTGCCGCTCACGATATGTGGCAGATCGGGATCACGAAGATGACAGAGCCGGGCAAATACCTGTTTGTGGGTCCGGGCCAGGATGTGCCCGGCAGTGCCAAGGCTGAGGGGTACCGAATCTTCCAGTCCCCCACTATGAGTCTGTTGCTGGGAATCCGATTAATGTCGCCGGAGCGCGACACACGTATGGACATTCTGAAAAAGATCGCCATCTATCCCTATGTGGAACGAAACAACCCCAAGCCGCGTGGCTACATTACGCCGAACGGGAAACCCTGGCTGGCGGCTCATCCTCGGGGCATGGAGTATTGGGAAAGGCTGGCGGATGTTTTGAATCGCGAACCGGTCGCAGAACGGGATCGCTTTTTCATGGCCATGCTCCGGCCCTTGGGCATCGAGAAAGGCGAGCCTTTTAAACCCACCAAACGCCAGAAGTTGATCCTGACCCAAGCGACACTGGTGGGTGAGGCGATGGCTAAGGCCAACGATTTCGCCAAGCGCATGGAAGAAGCGCATTATATGGATGGTCTGCAGTGGCATTTTGCCACGGTAGCCAACCCGGACCAACGCACCGAATATTATGACCAGCTTGATGAACGGGCTGCCTGGCTCTATGAAGCAGTCACCAACGACCCGGCCATGCACGGCCAGAAAACCGGCAAAGGTCAGGTTTACATGGGGACCTACAAGGACAAAGACGGCGACTGGCTCGACGGCGGCAGGAATTATGTCCTGCATGTTCCGCCGGATGCCCCGGCGGAGGCGTTTTGGTCGATCACCCTTTACGACGTGGATACGCGATGCCTCATCCGGAACAAGCAGAAGATTGCGGATCGATCATCACGCATGGACCTGATTAAAAATACAGACGGTTCCGTAGATATCTACATGGGGCCGGATACGCCCAAGGGCAAAGAAAAGAATTGGATTCCAACGGTGGCCGGCAAGGCCTGGTTCCCCTATTTCAGGCTCTATTCACCAAAGAAGGCATTTCTCGATAGGACATGGGTGCTGCCGGATATCGAAAAATCCGGATGAATCTTTAACCTCTCCGGCTGGGAACCACTTCTATCTATTTTCCCCCGGACGTATCGAATGAAAAGCGTGGATTGAGGTTAAGAGTCCACGCTTTTCTTATTGCAGCTATACCATATCTTGTGGTGACTGAACTTGGTGCTAAAACTTGTGCTTTCTCCAACGTATACATCTTTTGGGTGACCGTGTGTTATCTGCTATCTATCTCAAGTTTCTGAATGCAAAGATTATTTGTAATATCAAATGGATATATCAGATTTTTAAATCTATCGAACTTGAATATATTAACAGGTTTTTGACCTGCTGAAATGATTTAATATTGTCAAGATATTCCCAGCACAACCAAGTGTTTCGCACAATGGAAGCAGGGACTCTCACACGGGGCCAGAACACGTTCAGATCATGGGAATAGACATTGATTTCTTCCTCACCTGTTCGGAATTTCTCCATTTTATCAAGCGAAAAATGCTCATTCTTGACTTAGGTCAAGGCAAACCATCTTTTTTTCCTGGATGATGGTCATAAAATTTGGACTTTATAATAAGAGGATGGAAAAATGGACGTCGATTCTAGTCAGATCTTGGACATTTCAGAGGGCGAAATCTATGAGGCCATGAAGGAGATAGACGGCTACTTTGGTAGAAAACTTTAATATCAAACCGTTTCATCCCCTGACGAAGATATTAAATCCATTTTAGGATAATTGCTATTATATAGATTAGTGATTGGGCGTTTAGGAAAGCTATCATCGACCAGAAAAAGATCTGAGGGATTTCAATGAATCTAAAACATGAATTCAGAAAGATGGTCAATGAATTGACGGCAAGATTTACACTCCCACCAATAGCAAACATTTTCTTCCCTTCTTTCTATAAAGGCGGCCAACGAAAAGATGCTCAGTTTATGGCCATCAGTCTAGAAGGTGGGGCGACTGGCATCAGCTTTGTTCTCCTGTCTGATGAAAAGATGGAAGAATACACTGCTTTACAACCACAGGCTTTCGTCGAGAAAAACCCGCAGGAATTTGCGCTTGAATTTGGTAATGATGATCCCATTAAAGAGATGATCAGTTTGGCGGCTATTAACGCAATTTGTCAGCATGTTATGAGGGAGACAAATTTCCCAGTTGATTCTGCTACCGATTCACTGGGTCTGTTATCGGTCTCCGCACGAGACAGGGTCGGCATGGTCGGTTTATTCTTCGGATTGACTAAGACCATTGAGAAAACCGGCGCAGAACTGATTGTCATTGAAAAGAAAGATCATTTGATTAAAAAATATCCTGACCTACCAATTACCCTGGACGTGACAAAGTTGAGCACGTGCAATAAGATCTTGTGCACCAGTACAACCATATTGAACAATTCGTTGGATGAAATTCTTGCCCACTGTTCACCGGATGCATTTGTCTCAATCATCGGTCCTACGGCGGGATATTTCCCGGACCCACTTTTTGCCCGCGGTGTTGATGTTGTGGGTGGAAGAGTGGTAAAGAACGGCACGCTATTTTTGAAACTACTTGCAGAAAGAAAACGCTGGGGAGATGCTACACAAAGAACCTGTTTCCAGAAAGAGACCTACGTCGGTATAATTTAACTGCTGGTTAACTTTACTTTTTCACCCCTGTGAGCATCAACTATTCGGTCCTCCAATGAGAAATGAAGATAAGGATTTGAAATTATCACCCTGAAGTATTAATATTTGCTACGTCCAAAAGTTTCCTATCCGTTATAAAGCCTGATGTATCTCCAACGTACATTGGATCCTGGTTAATCTGTGTTTACGGCTATCTTTCGGAGGCTTCTGAATAAAAAAAGTTATCGTAATATCAATTGGATATGTTAAATATTTTTCAGTGCCAAAAGCTTTTTAAAACTCAGGGTTTCATAGGTTTTGACAAAAACCGTTTTTGCGGGCTATTCTCAATATATCTACACCGACTGATAGGTGGTTTTTTAGCAACAAATTGCAGCTTGGGCTGCATAATAGTACAAAGGTGATGACATGCGGATCTTCATAATAACTTGTTATACGACAACTAACTTAACGTGGAGAAGCATATGAAAATCATTATTCGCATAGCACTTTTAGCCGTTCTAATCCCGACAATGAGTTATGGAGAGGATAAACACAATCACGGAGGGAATGAAATTGCTGTAGGAGTGGAAGCATTGTCACGTGATCTACGTGATTTACTTTCTCAAGAAATGCAAGCATTGGAGAAAGGAATGATGTCTATCATCCCCGCATACAATTCTGGAAAGTGGGCCGACATCGAAACGACCGGTGGAAAAATAAAGAATAGCTATATATTGAAACAAAACCTTACAGAAAAACAAGTTAAGGAATTGCATTCAGTATTACCACATGCGTTTATAGAAAAAGATCAGAGATTCCATTATCTATCAGGCATGCTTGAGCAGGCTGCAAAAAATAAAAAGGAAGAGCTTATAAATTTCTATTTTTCTGAAATGAATGAGTCGTGTCTTGGTTGTCATTCCGTATTTGCAACTCACAGATTTCCAGCCTTATCATCAAAGGAAAAAGAGGCTGGACACTCGCACTAAAATGTATAACAAGGCGGTTGCTCCTGATCGCGGGGTCGGGCGGCGTATAAAATTTTTGAATTCATATAAAATCTTTTTATTTCGCCAGTCTGTAGAGAGCCCCTGCGCCAGGTGAACCGCAGCGTTAAAATGCAGATATCTCCAACGTATCTCAGCCACCGTGACAAATGAGAAACGAACTAGAAACCCCCACATCATGAAGAATACATCTGGCAGCTTTGCGAAATCCGGTCGAATGTGGTACGCAAGGATCACGTATTGTTGAATCGGCGGAACGACACGTATCGGCATTGGTGTAGGATTTATATTTTTCAAGACTTCAGGTTTGTATTTTGTCTCTTCTATTTTATCTTAAATCAAGCGAGGAGGAACCAAAATGAGCTTTAACATTAAAAACAACGTACACTGGGTTGGGAAAATTGACTGGGAACTCGAAAGGTTTCATGGCTATGAATACTCGACGCACCGCGGTTCGTCTTACAATTCATATCTGATCAAAGAAGATAAGACTGCCCTGATTGACACTGTATGGGGACCTTATAAAAAAGAGTTCGTGGAAAATCTCGCCAAGGAAACTGACCTGGGCAAGATTGACTATGTAATTGCAAATCATGCAGAACCCGACCATAGCGGTGCGCTGCCGGAACTCATGCGCCATATCCCTGACACACCCATATATTGTACAAAAAACGGGCTTAAATCTTTCAAAGGACAATATCATCAGGACTGGAATTTCAATGTTGTTAAGACCGGTGACACGCTGAGTCTGGGAAACAAGGATCTGGTCTTTGTCGAAATGCCCATGCTCCACTGGCCTGACAGCATGCTCTGCTACTTAACGGGAGACAGCCTGCTGTTCAGTAACGATGCGTTCGGGCATCATTTTGCTTCAGAACTGATGTACACTGACCTGGTTGATCAGGCGGAACTATATGCGGAATGCATTAAATACTATGCAAACATATTAACCCCGTTCAGCCCGATGGTTACGAAGAAAATAAAGGAAGTCTTGTCACTAAACCTTCCGCTCGATATGATTTGTCCTTCCCACGGAATGATCTGGAGAGATCACCCAGAGCAAATTATTGAACAGTACCTGAAGTGGGCTGACAATTATCAGGAAAATCAGATCACAATTATTTATGATACCATGTGGAACGGCACACGAAAAGTGGCCGAAAGTATAGCCAAAGGGATCAGGGAAGCTGACAAAGAAGTTGCTGTCAAGCTTTATCACCTTGAAAAAAGGGATAAAAATGATGTGATCACAGAAATTTTTAAATCCAAGGCTGTCATTGTAGGGTCTCCGACAGTCAACAGAGGCATCCTAACGTCGGTGGCCGCCATTCTTGAGATGATAAAAGGATTAAAATTCAAGAAAAAGAAAGGCGCCGCATTTGGGTGCTACGGATGGAGCGGGGAGTCGACTAAAATCATTTCTGACAGTTTGGAAGCATCCGGATTTGAGATGGCGGATGACGTTCTTAAAGTGAATTGGAATCCGGATGATGGCAGTATAGAAAAGTGTATGGCTTACGGAAAAGAGTTTGCTGAAAATTTAGCATAAACGGCGCTTATTTTGGCGTTATTCAAATCGAGATATTTCCAGCGGGCATTGGATCTTGTTGAATCTGTGTTTACTGCTATCTATTCCCAACGACAGAAACGTGTGATATCAACATCCTGACAGGTGTACTGAGGGTTGAGATATCTCCAACATATTTGGGATAAAGAGAGACCCTCAATCTCTGTTATATCTTCAAGCCTGAGTCTCGTTGTATTCCCCGCTTTTGTAGGAATCGAGGTTGTATCCGAATTGGTCTGTCAGCTCGAGGATTCTGTCCGGTACAGGCATAGTTGCCCTCAAATAGGGTTTTCAAGGAATAGAATAGGTAACATCTGAAATAACTTTAGCGAGCGACTCGGTTTTTTTCAATGATAGACAAATACAAGCCTATGCTTTATTGATTTTTTCCCTAATGATTTGTCTTTTCCGCATCTCATCAGCTACGCCTATTTTTGAAAGAGCTACTTTATACCCAAAACCCTCCATTCGCCGTCTAGCATTTTTAAGACTCAATTTTGAAAAGAAAGGAAGTTCTAAATCCCCGTCGATATCGCTAACTATGGCATAAACCACATGATACTCACCATAATCTGGACGTTTTGATGGATCAGGAATTTGATACGCTTCGGGTAACAGGGCATTGACCTTCTGTCGAAATTCAGGGTCAGTCTGGAATAGCTCAGCTGAATTAACTCCTTGGGCGAAGAGATGGCTCAGCACACTTGATGCACCGTATCTTTTGACATGGATGATATCTTTCTCGGCAGTGTACAGGTCGCAGAATTCGAATTTGCTCTGACCACCACCATGATGAATAAGCTTTCTATCCATCAAAGCGTAGTCGTTTGGAGACGAGCTGGCTAGAGATTCACAGCATAAGCCCCGTATGTGCCGCAACCATAAGGAATTTAAGGGGTGGCATATAGGTGGCAGTTTTAAAAGTCAAGAAAAAAGCAAATCGGGTAAAATCGGGATGTGGCGTTTTTGAAAAGGGTGGTTATTTGATACCTTATTTCAGCATATTAGACTATTCGGGATATTTCGGGTAAAATCGGGATATGGTAGACCATCGTTCTGAAAATCCCCGTGTCCCCAGTTCAACTCTGGGTCTCGGCACCACAGTAAAATCAGGGACTTAGGTCGATTTGGCCAAGTCCCTTTTTTTATGGGGTGGCAGTTTTGAAGCACTTTTTTGCCCTTTTTTTACCTTAATTTTCCCTTTCTTGCCCTCCAAAACTGCC
>Ga0075112_1000469_pt1 | contig 17584 bp, 13 predicted proteins | sample AntAceMetag02UKF_FD_69783 | JGI IMG/M metagenome (GOLD analysis project Ga0075112, IMG submission 69783) | Saline lake microbial communities from Ace Lake, Antarctica - Antarctic Ace Lake Metagenome 02UKF | ecosystem: Environmental > Aquatic > Non-marine Saline and Alkaline > Saline | place... | reverse complement strand
TTATACTTATTTTTCTTGCTTTTTCAAGTGTTTCTGCAAAATTTATTCTTGACTTTTCTTAGTTCTAAACTAGAGTTTGTCTACCTTTTTTATAAAGCTGGTGCAGTAGTATAGATAATTCATTAACTTTAGAAAATAAAAAAGAGAGTTTAACTACTCTCTTTTTTATGATTGAAAATATAATTTATAGTTTTAATCCTTCTTTTCATCTTTTTTTTCATCTTTTTTCTCATCTTTTTTCTCATCATCAGCATCTATAACTTCTGCATCTTCTCCAGTTGTATGATCATGATCTCCACAGTTACCATCTGCACAGTCATCACCACCACAACTTCCATCACCTGCACATCCACCTGCAGCAGCATTTGGATCCATTCCAGCAGCTTCTTGCATTTTCTTATATATACCATTAGCAAAAGTATCTAATTCTTCATATTTACTATCATAGATTTCTTTTGTAGTAGCTTCATCAGCTTTTAGAGTAGCCATTTCTTTTACTGCATCAGATATTTTTGTCTTTTCATCTTCATCAAGTTTGTCTGCTTGTTCTTTAGCTAGTTTTTCCAATCCAAATACAAGAGATTCATATTTATGTCTAGATTCTATTACTTCTTTTTTCTTTGCATCTTCTTCAGCAAATTTCTCAGCTTCTTCTTGCATTTTAGTGATTTCATCTTCTGACATATTAGTAGCTCATTGTATAGTTACTGTCTGTTCTTTACCTGTAGTTTTTTCTTTTGCAGCTACATTCAAGATACCATTAGCATCCATATCAAAGGTAACTTCTATTTGTGGTAATCATCTTTGAGCTGGTGGGATACCATCCAAATTGAACTGTCCTAAAGATTTATTATCACTAGCCATAGGTCTTTCACCTTGTACTACATGTATAGTAACAGCAGGTTGATTATCTACAGCAGTAGAATATGTTTTTTGCTTTTTTACAGGTATAGTAGTATTTCTTGGTATCACTATATCTACGATTCTTCCTTCTACTTCTACTCATAAACTTAGAGGAGTAACATCAAGAAGAAGTATATCAGATACATCACCTTTGATAATACCTCCTTGTATAGCAGCTCCTATAGCAACAGCTTCATCAGGATTTACTGTAGCTTTTGGTTCTTTTCCTAAAGCATCTCATACTTTCTTTACTACAAGAGGTACTCTAGTAGAACCTCATACCAATATTACTTCATTGATATCATTTGTAGTTTTTTTAGCATCTTTCAATGCTTGATGTACAGGCGCAATAGTTCTATCTACTAAGTCTTCTATCATATTTTCAAATTGAGCTCTTGTTAGAGTTTCTTGTAAGTTTCTTGGTTGATTATCTGCTCCCATACATATATAAGGGATAGTAATATCTATACTTTCAGATTGTGAAAGTTGTATTTTAGCTTTTTCAGCTTCATCTTTCAATCTAGCCATAGCATTGATATCTTTTGATAGATCTATACCATCATTCATAACCTTGAATTGTTCTATAAGCCAATTTACTATTCTAGTATCTATATCAGCACCACCTAATTGTGTATCACCAGCTGTAGAAAGAACTTCGAAAGTTCATTCTTCACCTATACTAAGGATAGTAACATCAAAAGTACCACCACCAAAATCGTATACAGCAACTATTTCATCTTTCATCTTACCAGCTCCATATGCCAAAGCAGCAGCAGTTGGTTCATTGATGATTCTTTCTACTTTCAATCCTGCAATTTCACCAGCAGCTTTAGTAGCTTGTCTTTGACTATCATTGAAATGAGCAGGTACTGTAATTACAGCTCCATCTACAGTATCACCTAGATACTTCTCAGCATCTTTTTTAATCTTTTGTAGTACAAAAGCTGCTATCTGAGCAGGTCTGTATTCTTTATCATCTATTTTGATAAGACATTCACCACCAGGTCAAGCTACAATATCGTAAGGCATATTTTCTGAATCTTTTTTTACTTCATCATATTTTCTACCTATCAATCTTTTTGCTTCGAAGATAGTATTCTTTGGATTAAGTACAGCTTTTCTTTTTGCTATAGTTCCAACTACAACTTCATCTCACTTGATATATACTACAGAAGGAGTAGTTCTTTCTCATTCTGAATTTGGTATAATTTCTGGTTTTTCTCCTAATACATAAGCACAAGCACTATTTGTTGTACCTAAATCAATTCCTATAATTTTTCACATAAATAATAATATTTAATAAAATAAATTTTTATAGCACTCACAGTATAATGATGCTACGAAAAAAATCAAGGGGAAATAGCACTATTTTTGAAAGGGTGCTATGTTCAATAATTTAAAGATTCTTACGCTATATTTTTTTCCTACGGAGCGGAATTTGCCGAAAATTTGCAAACGATAGACGTTTTATTTAATTATTGCAAATTAATATTATGAAATTATTCCTAAAAAATATAAACTACAGAATCTTTAAATTATTTCACTTGTTAGAGGCGTTATTGTTTTGAATTTATGCTTTCTTTTTAATTCTTTCTATGTTTCTGTCGTGGAATAATCCCTAAAGGGATTATTATATAGCGGTTGAGTTCTTGGTTCAGTTCTAGATTCAGTTCTAGATTCAGTTCTTGGTTCTGTTCTTGATTCTTTTCTAGTTTCTGACGTGGAAGAATGCCTTGCGGCATTATTATATAGCGGTTGAGTTCTTGATTCTCTTCTTGATTCAATTCTGGATTCTGTTCTAGGTTCTGTTCTTGGTTCAATTCTTGGTTCTGTTCTAGATTCTGTTTTTGATTCAATTCTTGATTCTTTTCTAGTTTCTGACGTGGAAGAATGCCTTGCGGCATTATTATATAGCGGTTGAGTTCTTGATTCTCTTCTTGATTCAGTTCTAGATTCTGTTCTAGGTTCTGTTCTTGGTTCTGTCGTGGAAGAACTCCCAAGGGAGCTCTTAGACTTCGGTTGAGATTTCTATATTCGTTCTGTACTCTTTCTGGATTTTGTTCTAGATTCTGTTCTTGGTTCTGTTCTTGATTCTGTTCTGTATTCTGTCGTGGAAGAATTCCTGGCGGGATTATTATATAGCGATTTTCTGTATTCGTTCTGTATTTTTTCCTTTTTATAGTGGGAAGTTTGCGGTGAATTTGCTTCCTTTTTTGTATTGGCTTTTTATTTCTATTTTTCCATTTAATCATTCTAGCATAGTTTTTACAATAGGGAGTCATAGTCAGGTTCCGACTACATTTTTGGTGGATGTTTTACTGATTTGTCCAAATTCTTGGAAAATTTTGTCTATGTTTTTTTCTTCTATTCATATTCCTGTATCTGTTACGCTTATTTTTAGATAATTATTTTCTATCCATGAAATTACTTCTATTTTTCATTTTTTGGTAGTATATTTTATAGCGTTACTTATAAGATTTACCAATATTTGTTTAAATTTATTAGGATCAGTTTTTAGTTCAAAATCTTTGTGTTTTATATCTAAGCTAAGTATATGTCATTTTTCATCAGATAAAATTTTCATATCATTTACAGTAGATTCTATATATTTGTTTATATAAATAGTTTCTAAATTGAAATTCATTTGACTAGCTTCCATTTTTTTTAGGTCTAATATTTCATTTACTAATTGCAATAATTTATCTGAATTTTCTTTTACTTTTTCTAGAGATTTATAAGTCATTTCGTTTACTCATCAAGTATCTCCATCTAATATCATAGATAAATAACCTCTAATAGCTGTAAGGGGAGTTCTAAGTTCATGGGTTGTCATACTTATAAACTTATTTTTAGTTTTATTAGACTCTTCAAGTCTATTATTTATATCTTCTATAACTAACTTAGAATTTTCTAGTGAAATAGTAAATTCTTCTAAATTTCTATGTTTATTTATTACATTTTTTACTATAGGCCTGAATATAAGTATACCCTCTAGAAATAAACTCAATAAAGTAAGTATTATAATAAATATAGCTGTCATATTTGTTTTATATATATCTAATTCATTATCTATTTGAAATTGAGAAACTATCAAATCCATAAATATAACTAAATTCTCTTTTTCTTTAAGAATTGAATGAAGTTTTTCTTCTTCTATTTTTAATCAATTATTTATTATAGTATTTATATCTAAAATAAATTTATTAAGATCATTATCAAAACCTAAAGTTCAGAAATAAAGTTTATCAATTTCTTTTGATAATATTTTTTTTTGATTATATTCAATAATATTTACATTACCCATTAGTGATTGTATTCTTTTTATGTCTCATTCAATCAATGCATTATGACTTTCTTTCAATAAATTTATAGTTTCATTTAATTCTATTTTTTTTTGATTATTTTTTTCACTATTTTCGTAAGTTTGACTTTCCAAAAGAAGTCCTCATACTTTTTGTATTAACATTCTTTGACGTCAACTAGCATTTATAATCAAACCATTAGTTGTTTGAATTTTTATAGATTTTACTAATATAAGATAACTTATGACTGATAAAAGAGCTATTAATCATAATCATAATATATAGCTAGCTTTTAGTAATTTTGGATTTAATTTGTAGTCTTTTTTTTCCATGTTTATTTATGTAAAATAAATTTTTTTTAATTTTGTTAAAAGGGTAAGTTTATTAAATTAAAATAATAATATTTCTCATTATTATGATAATTAATTTATATTTAAATTCAAGTGTTTTTATAGGTAAAACAAAACAGAAAAGTCTTTATTCCTGAAAGAAAAATTCTATTTTTGCAAGAAATTTTCAAATTTGTCTTTGATTTTTTATTGTATATATTTATATATTGTGAAAATGGGGCAGTACTTGTAAATACTAATTGTAAATTAAAAAATTCTCCAGATGATGAAATGGTTAAAATGGAATATGAGTCTTCTAAATTTACTTGTAAATCTATGTGTGATCAAGTCTCTTTCAAATTATATCAAGCTTTGGATTCAGATGAAAAAGAAGTTTTGTGAAATTTCTAATTATTTATTTCAATCAATTTCACCTTACTGGTAGATCATTTTAATAATTTGATCTGCCTTTTTTTTACTCAAAAAAAGTCTGCCAATACAGGAATAAGTTGTTTATTTGCTTCTCCATCTATAGGTTTAGCGGTAAGTTTTACTCTGTATGTAGGTTTAGATGTAAGCAAGTCAACTCATGTTTCTTTTACATCTATTTTTTTGCTTCAAGGAATAACTGATATAAGTATCTTTTTTCCGATTTTAGTGTAAAATTAAAAAGGTAAAATTAGTAGTTAAATTTATTATTATTTATTTTCTATCACAAACTGAAGAGGGATATATTTTTAATATTTTTTTCTTTGAATAATAGAGATTTTTCTCTTTGCCATCGTAGTCCTATAATGTGAATTTAGAATGACAGCATTTTTCCGTCTAATGGAGATTTTTCATTTACTGTACTTTGCTAAATAAATATTCACTCAAAATGACAAAAACAACCTTGATTGAATTCCCAATACCTAATCCCAAAAATAACCTTGATTATAATCTATAATCCCAGGAAGAAATAACAGAAAAACTATTTAATACAATATTCATAACCCCGCCAATCTCCATTCATTTCAAAACCAAATACTTGTTTGAATTTATAACTTTTTGGTTTAAAATAAACTTTGAAACAATCATCATCTACGATTTCATATTTCACATCATAACTATGTCCGATAAATTCATAACCTACCCAATTTGGGAACATACTAGCTATACTATTTGGTAATCCCCACATATCTTCATAATAACTTTCCACAGAATCTATAAGCCCCAATATTTTACTTCTCATTTCATCGTCTTTATAATAGTCTTTGCTGTAGTAATTAGGGTATGGATTCAAATCTTCTAAATCAAATAGCCCTATAATATATCATTGAAGATCACCATTTTTTATAAATTCTAACTGTAAAAAGTAAGTCTTAAAACCACTCTCGTCAAACTCATATTCATCGAATGGATTGTTTCCTACTTGTAGTGTCAATGTCCTAAAAGAAGAAATAGATTTATCTATCCTAAGAAGGTCGTTGATAGTATAGTGAGTACGACAAGCTATATATCTTTTCATAGCTATCATATAATAGTTTCATTTTTTTACTATATTGAATTTGCTAGATAAATATTTATTTCAGATTTCTTCTTGATCATTTTCTTCTATCAAATCTCTATGTACAAAATATACCAAAGTTCCATAATATTCAAATCATGTAGTTTTTTTATTCATTTTATGTGAATCTAGGTAGGACAAATCTATATCATCATTTTTAATTTTTTGGAAAGTATTTTTCCAGTAATAAGAACTTCTATAGAAACAAGTTTCCCAATCTAAATCAAATCAGACATTTGCTATAGTATTGAAAGGGTATATAGAAAAATTTAATGTACCATAACTTATAGTATCTTTTTTGTATTTTACAACTTTGTGATTATTTATACTTCTATAAGAAGAAGAAAAACCAGATCATGGAAAAGTAGTAAAATCATCTGCGAAGGTATACGATATACTCAATATAGAAAGAATAAATAAGATAATTAGTTTTTTAAACATGATAAACGGTTAAAAGGTTAAAAGGTTATGGTAAAGTACAATATAAATTTGAAGAATTGAAAGTTTATATTATTGTTTACCTATACTCTCGAGTATAACAGGTTAAATAGTTATTATTTTAAATACAAATTTTAACTTAATTATTAACCTGAGATTAGAATAATATAATTTTCATTGTCGCTTTCAAAATATTTTAAAAATGTCTACCTATTTTATAATTAAAAAGCTATTTTTGTCAACTTATTTTAGAGTATTTACTTTTTGTCTATTTTCTTTACATTTCTATTGACTTTTATTGTTTTTTCTATATATAAATATCTAGGTGTGAGAACACTTTTATAGTTAATAATAGGGATTTTATCTTGAAATTAGCTATAAAAATTAAGCAAAAAGAAAAAATAAAAATGAAGCTTGTAAATACTTGCTTCTTTTTGTTTTGTCTGGAAGCTTATAAGCACCTAAACAAGAGATCTTTAACAGTTATTATTAATGTTTAATTGGAGGTTGAAATTAGAAAACAAATGTTAGTTTGTTTATTTTTGTCGAACTTAAATCCTTATTAAGGAGGAAACGCTCATGACTGTAAGTCAGAAAAAATTGGTAGTATGGATTGTAGTTCCTTTGACTTTAACTTTGGTTGCTTGGTTTGCGTTGCATAATATGGCAGCAATTATCGGTGGCATTGTTGGAGGCTTGGTTGTAGCTTTTCTTATAAGCTCTACCATAAAAGAAAAGGTAAAGGTTGCTGTGGAACAAGTGGTAGAGGAGTTTGTAGCTCCAAAACCTAAGTATGGTTCTGAAACTCGGGAAGACTTGGAAGAGGATGTAATTACTTTCAATTTGGGACTTCGTACTTCCGATATGGATAAGGATCTTATCATTATTGTTGAAGAGATTCTTGACCTGTTCGTAGAAGCTTTGCCTCAAATGAACAAGCGTTATACTTTGGAAAATTTTACCTGGGAAATGAATCGCATATTCCATGAACATTTACCTACTCAGGTAAAAGAGTTCTTGGATATGAGTCCCCAGCAACAAACAGATGGTAAAGAACTTTTTACTACTGTTTTGCAAGAGCTTCTTAAAACCGTAAAACGTGGTCAGGAAGTTGTTGCCAGTGATGAAAAAGCTGAGTTTGAAAAAATGGCTCAGTTTATCAAAACCAAATATCAAACAATCTAATCAATCGTAAATCAATCGTAAATCAAACGGAGAAAACTATGACTCAAACAATGACACAAGATCCTGATGTAAAAGCTCTGGTTCTACAATCTCAAGCCACTGACCTGGACAATACTCCAGCAATGATAGGTGGTATGGGAGCGTTGACTCCAGTACAACAACAGAATGAAATAGTTCCTATTAAACCATCTTATCTAACAAAAGAGGAAGATGAGGTAATTGGTAAAAAGTCTTACGAATTTCTGGAGATGGTTCGCAGTGATGCACATAACTGGAAATTGGGAGATGTAATCTTTGGTCTCGGTAAAGAGGCTATGGATGCTACCAATTTGAAAGTAGGTCTTTATGAACGAAAAATGTCAGATGTTTTGGCTGATGTAACCAGTGATTCCCCTATAGGAAATGATATTTTATCGGTAAAGACTCAATTGGATCTTATCAACCCGGTGGTCCTTTCTAATAAGGAAATTACGGTTACAGAAAAGTTGTGGAGACTAATTCCACGCTCTGTTACTCGGCTTCCCAAAGCTGATGAAGTTCTCAGAATGATTGCTGAAAAGCGAGAGACAGTAATGTCTGTAGTAAATGGCTTACAGCAACATCTTTGGGAACAGAAAGATCAGGTTATTATGGATGCCCAGGATTTGGGTTTGATTTCGGATCAGTTGAAAGATATTCAGCCTATGCTGCAAAGGGATATTTATATGGGTCAGCTTATTTGGAAGGCCTTGATGGAGCATTCTGCTTCCATTACAGATAACCTTTCCAGAGAAGCGGTTCAGCAGCTTTCCACAGATTTAGCTATGGGAGTTGTTGATCTTCAGACTATTGATAATCTGAACCTGCAAAGTCGCTTTGGTGCTGAACAGCTTATCCGTAACTCTCGTATTACAGTGAGGGTTGTAGAAAGAACCTGTACTGTGCTTCGTGGATCTGTTGCTAATGCACTTGCCGTAAGGGCAGCTGCTGCTCAACAGGCTCGAACTATGCAACAGGCTTCTGTTGTTCAAGACGCTATTGCTCAGACTATGGCTGATACTGCAACTGAAATTGGTCAACATATGATCAAATCTGCCGAAATGAGCCAGAAAATGGTAGTAAGTACAGAAAAGATTGAAGCTGCCTGCAATCAGTATGAAGAAACTTTGGTAGCCTATTTGGCTATTTGTTCTGAAACTGAAAAAATAGCAGCTCAGTCCAGTAACAGACTTTCTACCATCAATGAGAAATTCCGTATTCGTACGGATGCTCTTACTGGTTCTCGGTCTAAATAAACTTCACTCCCAGCGTTAGATTCAAATTATAACTAATAGAATGTTGAAGAATGCTAGGTAATATCTTTAAAGTTGTTTTCTAGTAAAATGAAGACTAATTTATCATTTCTAATTTATAATTGAATAAGCCTTTAGCTTATTTAATAACGTTGGGTAGTACAATTTTATAAGGAGTAAATCTATGAAACAACCATTGGGTAAACCAAGAAACGTGAAAGCAGACCGATTGCGTAAAATGCGATTGGATGCTGTCCGTCAGATGAATCGAGTAATACCTACTTCTGAACGACATAATTACACAGTTAAGAGTATTCTTAAAGGTAGTATTATATCTTTCGGTGCTGAAACTTTCCGAGTGGAATCTCTTGCCGTCTATCAAGAAGGCAATGAAAAATTTACGAAAAGGAAAGATTACAAGGCTACGGAATTCAAACTTTTCTCACTGGATACCGGTGAAATCTCCTATGTAGAATGGGAAGAGGATGATGGTGAGGTAAAGATGTATCGAACCATCGGTGAAATCTCTTTTCATCAAATCAAGGATGATGAAGGTGTTGGTGTAGATGAAGATGATTTGGATCAAATCGTAGATGATGAAGATGTTATCTTTGTAGGTGGCAAAAAATTCAGATATGATGATGATTGGGCTGCATTCTACTCCCTTGATGGAAATCCTGATGAAGAAAAACTTTATCTCTATGAATTCAAGACAGCAGATGGTATCTACCTTACCGTGGAAGAATGGAATTCTGGAAGCGGCGAAGAAGAATATCAGTTGTGGTTCAGTAAGGAAATAGATCCTATGGCAGTTGAAATTATCTCTTTGGGAGGTTAAATTTATGAAATACGTGGATCAATCTGCAAGGGATCTTCGTCTTTCTCTACTTACAAGTGATGTGGATATGAATCAGTTCGATATATTGAAATCTGGTTCTATCCATCATCATGGCATCGTAATAAAGGCAGGTATTATTGGAGCAAGTCATTTTTTGTCTATATACAAAGGTGATTTTCAGTTTCACGAAGTATTTGCCTGTGTTGGTGTAGAAGACGGAGAAAAAATCGTTCATTATGGTCCTTTTGAGTCATTTAAAAAAGGAGGAGTAGATCTTGGTTTAGAAGGTTTCGATTATTCTTTCAAAGCTTGTATTCATGATTGGGATGAAGTTTCCAATCATGTTGTGGCTATCGAAAGTAAAATTGAGCTTTTGGCTTCTTCAGAGAACACAATTGGTCTTTCCTTTGAATTTCCAGGAGAACAAAGTAGTAAAGTAGCCAAAACTTTGGTTTTGGTAGAGTTTTATCCTGGCCCTACAAATGGAATCAACCAGTTGGAAATCAAAACAGTTCATTCATATCCTAATGATGAAGATATTGTCATTACAAAAGGTTTTTTGAACCTATAAAGGAGGAAGTATGAAGAAAATTTGGAAACGGTGGGACTATTTGTTTGTCTTGTCGTTTGCACTAATCTTTTTGTCTGCTTGTGGTATGTCATCAGAAGTATTGGAACCCGCAAAAGGAATCCCTGAAAAGATTCAAGCAGCAAAAAAGACAGTCAACGACAAAAAGGCTAAGTTTGAGGCAACCGCAAAAACTGGAGGATTTAGTTTTTTTGCTCCCTATGCAAAACGGGAAAAATGGAGCAATTCTTTCGGTGATGCTTTGACTCAGCTTAATCATGTAGAGCAACTTTACAACAAGGAAATGAAGCCTTTGCTAGATAAGAATAAATCTGACTCTGAAAACAGGGTTAGAACGCTTACTGGTAAATATCTTCGTAACGTTGGTAAAGCATCTATGATTGCTGATAATCCTGTAAAACGGATGGCTTTTTTGCGAGAAGCTAAGGAGAAAGCTCCTGAGTGGATTGCAACAGCTGATGAAAATCAGTCAGTTATGGATAATATGATTGTCAAACTGAATAAAGGGGTAGCTCAAGGAATAAAAGACTATCCTGAAAAGAAAGAAGGAATCAAATCTCGATACGCTCCTGTGGTTTTGATAGCTACAAGCAGTTCAGTGGCTTTGGCTGATGCTCATAAGCAATTTAGTTTGGTAAATGCTGGTAAATTTGTTGATTATGCAATTATCGGCGACAATACCAAACTGATTGGAGAGAACCTGAAAAAGTTGACCGAAGCTGACAAAAACTTTCGCTCTACCCTGAAGGAACTCTATCAGAGTTATGTAAAGATTTTGACAGATCAGCAGACTAAGTATCATGTCCAGGTAGGTCGTACTTCCTGGAATAACTCTTCGGATGGAAATACAGAAAAGAATTATGTATATCCTAAACTCCGTGAAGTTGATGAAGCAACCTATAACTATTTCGATGGTTTGGGTGAGAAAGTTTTGTATGCTCATCCTATAAGTAAGTTTTTTGGCAGTGTTTCTGGTGGTTCAGGTATTGGTAAACAGTGGAATAAACTGGGAATCAGTATCAAAGAAGGATGGCCTAGTAATTCACATGGTCATGCAGAGTTTTGGGTAAGTGATGTGATAGAGAAATATTATCACAAATATATTATCCTCAAAGGTGACCAAAAAGAGGAAACTGATTGGGTAGAAGTATCTGAAGCTGATTTTGATGAGTACTATGATGAGTTGGGACAAGAAATTGTATCCAAACCTTATGGTGTCTTTGAAGATGAAAAGCTTGAGTCTTCTGCTCCTGCTGGTATGTCTCTTGTAGGAAACCCTGCATATGGTCAGTGGCAAAAGGATAACAGTGGTAATTCTTTCTGGGTATTTTATGGAAAGTATGCTCTTTTCCGTGACTTGTTTTTTGGACCTTCTTGGGGTGGCTATGGCTATTCTGATTGGGATCGTTACAATCGAGGGTACAGAGGAAAAGGCAATTACTATGGTAAAGATCCATTGAAGCCTAAGTATGGTACAGCTGGTAGTTGGACCAATACAAGTCCTCGTATGAAAAATAATCATTTTGCAAAACGGCGTGGCTTCAAAAATGCTCGAGCTGATTTTACCAAAAGTCGCCAAGCAGCCGCAGCTACAACACCTGGAAAGGCTAATGTTCGTGGAGCTGGTAAAGCTACTCGTAATAAAGGGCCTGGTAAAGGAAAATAAACATTGTTGAGATTTTGCATTGCAAAATCTTTACTATAAATTGTAAGGAGATGTATATATGAATATTTTGAATCAGTTTTTCACTATGAAAGACTTGGAAAACATAGCCTTTATGGCTGTGGGTTTGCTTTTTGTCTGGCTTCTCAAGGTCGTTTCTGACTGGTATGTAAAAGGGAAACACGATTTTGATAGCAACCATGCTATTGAGGAAGACTCCAATATCGGAGCCGGGGTTCGTCGTGGTGGTATATATTTAGCTATGTTTATTGCCATGACCGCACCGCTTTCCGGACCAGGTAATGGTTTTCTTACTGACTTGGTTGCTGTGGGTTTAGATGGAGCTATAGCCTTAGTGTTGATTATGGGAGCCTTATGGGTTTCTGATAATTTCCTACTTAGAGGTATCTGTAATACTTCCGCTATCAAAAAAGGAAATGTAGCGGTTGGTTTGATTGATGCAGGTGCTGCTATAGCTACTGGTCTTATTGCCCGGGGTGCTCTTACAGGTACTGGTGGTGTAGAGACGACTATTGTTTTCTTCTTGTTGGGACAGGTAGCTCTTGTTATTTGTTTCAAACTTTATGAGTTGATTACCCCATTTGATGACAATAAGGAAATCAGTGAGGGTAATGCTTCTTGTGGTCTGCTGTTTGCAGGGATTATGATTGCTTTGGGCTTCATTCTTTCCGCAACGGTTGCAGGTGATTTCAGTAGTTGGAATCAAGATCTTATGGAATTTGCCATTGATGCTACAAAAGGTATCGTTGGTTTGATTGTATTGAGTTACTTGATTGATAGACTTTTTCTGCCTAATACCGACATTACAACGGAAGTAGAACGAGACAAGAATTCCGCTGCTATTGCCTTGGTTATTGCTGTGAAAATCGGTTTTGCACTAATGATTTCAGCTGCAATCATCTAAATGAACTTACTGTTTTCCTCTCTCTTGTTTTATTGTGATTCAAGAGAGGGGAAACAATTGTGACTTTTGTTTTTATTTGCTTGCTTTTGATTTATTATTTACAATAATTGAAGTCAAGGGAATAAAGAAACTATAACTTCTTATAAAGGAGATTTATATCATGATTGAAAAGAAAAAAAATTATACAAACCTAATTTGTATTACAGGAATTTCACTTTGTTTTTTAGCTTTATTCTTTATGTATAAGGATCATCAAAAAGACCTTAATACACACACTACAGTCACTGGTATTATACAGGATGTAGATATGAATTATGTTGGTGGAAAAAGAGGTAGAGCTGTTTTTGTAAATGCACTTTTGAAATACAAAGATGGTCGACTTATTGAAATTACTAATTGGTCCAAAAAAATGAAATTACATCAAGATATGACTTTAAAAATCAATGGATGTGATCAAATTGTTTCTATCAATGGTGTAGACATCTAACTTTTGAGGTACATATATGGATACTGTTATGGATAAAAACATCGTAGAAGATGCGATAAATGCAAAACCTAGATTGGCGACATTTCTGTTGTCTTTCTGTATGTTTTCTACAGGTGCAAGTGGATTGGTCAATGAATATGTACTGGCAACTATTACCAGTTATATACTTGGAAATTCCGTTAAGCAGTTTAGTTTGATTATTGCTGCTATGATGTTTATGATGGGTGTAGCTACCTGGTTTCAAAAAAAGATATTTGATTCAAATTTGATAGAAAAGTTTGTGATTATCGAAGTATTAATGGCTATATTCGGAGCTTCTGCTCCTTTGGCTATATACCTATCGTACGCTTATTTACCAGGAGTATTCAATATTATCCTGATAGGATATATTATGTTTATTGGTTTTCTGATTGGATTTGAAATCCCGTTGGTTATACGTATAAACGAAGATTACTCCAAACAATTGAAAGTGAATTTGTCTTATGTACTTGCTATGGATTATATCGGTAGCTTTGCAGGAGCGATTCTTTGGGTTTATGTTTTATTGAAATATTTCCCACTTTCGCAAATTGGTTTTATCGTATCAGGCTTTAACTTTTTTGTTGCTACACTTACTTGCTTGTATTTTATCAGGCATGGACTTGTCAAATACGTGAAAACTATTATTTCTCTTCTTTGTATTACTATTGCTTTGTTGACTTATGGATCTATCAATAATAGAACCTGGGTAATTACAGCAGAGTACAAAATGTTTGATGATGAAGTAGTTTTTAGTAAAACAAGTGTTTATCAGCATTTAGTTCTGACATACAATCGCTTGCTTGATGATTATCGTCTTTATATCAATGGAGGAACTCAGTTTTCTACTGTAGATGAATTTATCTATCATGAACATTTGGTTCATCCTGTGATGAAATTAGTAGAAGACCATGATAATGTTCTGATACTGGGCGGTGGTGATGGTATGGCATTGAGAGAAGTCTTGAAATACAAGGATGTCAAGAAAGTGACTCTTGTAGATTTAGATCCTGCAATGACCACTACTTTTGCTACTCATCCACTCCTTATTAAACTTAATAATAACGCTTTTAAAGATGCTCGTGTTTTGGTACAAGACAGTGGGGCAGTCAAGCCTCGAATGGTCAAAACTTACCAAGAGCAGGAAGATGGAACTATGAAAGAAGTAATTGTTCCGGACACTGAAGATATCCGAATGGAAAATGGCGAATATACCCTAGAGGGTAAAGCTATTACGGAATCAGTTGCTGAAGTTAATGTAATGAATTTGGATGCAGACAGATTTCTAAGTACTATATCTGGCTACTACAATGTAATTATTCTTGACTTCCCTGATCCTAATGGTATAGAACTTGCCAAGCTTTATAGTAAAGGATTTTTCTTGAAATTGAAAAAACATTTGGCGAAAAATGGTATGATTGTTATGCAATCTACTTCGCCATATCATTCCAAGGAATCTTTTCTTTGCATAGGGCGAACCATGAGGGCTGCAGGTATCCAAAATATTCCTTACCACGATAATGTTCCTAGCTTCGGTGATTGGGGCTGGTGGATGGGATGGAACTCTGCAAAATCTTCAGAAGATGTGAAATCTGAGATTCAAGATATTACCAGTTTCGATGTAGAAACTCGTTATCTGACATCTGAGGTTTCCAAAGCTGCTTTGGTTTTTGGTAAAGGCCGGTTAGAAACTGAACATGAAACAGTCAATACCATGATGAGACCGGTATTGATGACTCATTATTTGGATGATGACTGGAAAATAGAATAAACAAAAACGAAATTTCTTATTAATTCTAATATGAGGAGGGGGATTCCCCCTCCTTTTTTGTTAGCTAAATTCTAAATTTAGTCTTAGATTAGTAGTTTTAAATTTTGAAAAACAAAAACCTCTGTAGTTAAGTACAGAGGCTTTGAAATTATAAGTTATATTTACTATATTAATTTAATTAAAATATTCATTTATAATTTCTTTTATTTCAATGTTTTTAGATATTTTTTTCCATTCTGTAAAATACTCTATTTTTTTATTTTCTGATATCTCCTTGCAGCATTCTAAATTTTTACTTTTTTCTGCATCGCAATTTTCTTCATATTCTTTACAAGAAAATGCAAATTCTGTGAATATTTTTCCTTCTCATATAAATAAATTCTGAGGTTTTCCTTCAGAAGAAAATTCAATATATTGCATATTGTCAAAATCAAATAGATATTTTATTCACAATAATTTATTATATTTACAGTCTTCCTGTTTTATATATTTATTATCATTTCATCTTCCATATATACATATTTGACCTTGAGAAAGATCTTTTATTTTAGTTTTAGAAATACTTATTACTTTATTGTTATAATTTATTAGATAGTAATAATTTTCCTTTTTTGTTTTTTTAATTATCTTAGTTTCTTCGTTACTTATTTTCAATACAATATCTCCATAATCAAAACTATTATTTTCTTTATTAAGAGTTGTAGTATTTAGATTTCATTTTATAAATTCATATGAATTGAAATCATTTTTGAATATAGGAACTAATGAATAAGCACCAGGATTTGTTATACCTGATATACTAAAATTTTGATTTACCTCTTCTGAAACTATATTACTTATTCTATTTATTTCTATATTTTGAGAATAGAAATTATTGTTATTATGTTTTTCATTCAATCTGAATAATACAAGATCATAATCTTTTCAGTATTCTAATTCATTATCATTTTCATCTAATACTTTTATATTTCCTTTTATATTTCCATTTGTAAAATATATATAGTTTAGATTATAGTAGTCTTTTATTAATCTATAATATTTATCACACTCTTCTTTATTTTTTATCATATTTTCTAATTCTATATTTAATTCAAAGCTAGAGGCTTTATCTATAATTCTTTGTTGAAGAGAGCAGTCTTTTTCTATATTTCCCCACATTATTTCTTCTATTTCATTAGCTTTTTCAGAGTCATTATAAAAAGCATACATATACATAAGTTTATATATGGAATAGGTTGTAAGATTTACATAGTTAAGAGTTGCATCTTTTTCTATTCTTTTTTTAATTACTTTTTCAGCTATATTTTCTTTATAGCTAGTTATATCCTTTTTATAATATACAGAATTTATTATTACTGTTAAAATATTAGCTATAATTTTTTTATTTTCTATTTGTACAATCTCTTCTGTAATTTTATTATTTAAGTCACTTGATATTGAGTGAGTAAAACTCATTCCTAAAGCATATATATCATAAGCATTATACTTATCTTTTGATTCTAATAATTCTTTTTGTTGTTTATAGATTTTTTCTTTTTCTTCAGAAAATAGATATGATATTAGTCCAAGTTCTTTTTTCTGACAAGTATTAAAATTTCAACATACTAGAGCATATTTATCTGAATTCATTTTTTTATCTATTTCTTCATAATCTATTCAAGTATTTCTTTTTACAAGTCTTTCTATATCTTCATCATTCAAGAAATAATTTATCATTTCAGGTCAATCACCAAGATCAGAAATTTGTCATTTTATAGGTCTTATAGGGAAATCATTATTAAAAAATTTCACAGAAATATACTTAAAACTTCATGCCCATATAACTATAGAAATAACAAAAAATATTCATATATATTTATATTGTTTTTTTAATATAATAGGTACAATATATATCAAACTATATATTCCAAATATTGGTAATATAATATAAGAGAGCATATTCCCCAAAGTCATATATATCATATAATTTTCTCCTAAAAACATGACAGTTGTCATAAATAATACATATAGAAAAGCACTTAAATAACTTATAATCCATATGTATATTATAGTTATAATAGCTAGATGTAAGTTTTTCCAATAATCATTAATATTATCTATATTTAGAATTTTTCATAATAATATATTTTTCCAACTATAATTTTCCTTTGATATGCTATGATAAAATAAAAAATAAATATATCATATTAATACTATATATATCAACATTAGTATGATAGCTGCTGGTATATATTTATAAAAGAATATTATCAAAGATATTCATAATACAATTCATAATAATATTTTCATATTCTTAACTCAAGTTTTTATATTTAAGTA
>Ga0075112_1000467_pt1 | contig 17673 bp, 13 predicted proteins | sample AntAceMetag02UKF_FD_69783 | JGI IMG/M metagenome (GOLD analysis project Ga0075112, IMG submission 69783) | Saline lake microbial communities from Ace Lake, Antarctica - Antarctic Ace Lake Metagenome 02UKF | ecosystem: Environmental > Aquatic > Non-marine Saline and Alkaline > Saline | place... | reverse complement strand
CAACCAACTCGACGTGGACCTTTACTCTATATTTAGCCATTTGTCCTCCTTTTATGAATAGATTTCGGAATCAAATCATTTCATAAATGAGGGTATTTGTCCCGTACTTTTTTATTTGGCAACAAATTTATCGAATTTCTTATTGACACTTGGCTGAGTGTGATGAAAATCTACCCGAACAGCTCGAAATTATTTTGAGAATTTCACCCCGTTTCAGATTAATTTAGTGTGGGAAATAACAATGCTAAAAGACTAAAGCGAAGATCCCTCCAATTCAGAAGCATTTCCTGCCAAAAAAAATTGTATCCTGTTTTTCCTAACGATTGACAATCAGCGCGCCTCCAGGAACGGTTCCGACAAAATCAGGTAAATCCATAACATCATTCATATTGATTAGCTTTGCTCCCAAAGGACTCATATTGTCAATCTTGGCAATTACCGCCACATGACCGCGATTAGGAGAGTTGAGCGACACTTCAATCGATTCACCCTTTTCATCCATTACAGTTACAACACCGTCATAACTATTGAAATAAACTGGTTTTTTCTGCGTCGCATCAGTATAGTTGATTGTTACGATGTAGATTTCTGCCATCTCCTCTAATTTAGTAATGCGAAGCACTTCTTCATTATCCCCACCCGTCGCATCCAAGCCCTCGTCACCACTGAGTTCAATATAAGGAAATGTGTTTAGACTGCCCAATGAGCCACCAGGATAGAGGTTGGAAAAAACGCCCCCCTTCTCACCGTTTTTGGTCTCATAAAAGGCCATAAGATCCAGATCTACATTAGCAGACCATTTTAGAGTTACCATCAGCTGTTTAACTGAAATGTACGCTTCGTCTCCCATTTTTTCCAAAATGACTTTTGGCTTAATATCTATCATTGCTAAACTCCTTTCCGATTTGAATTCTTCGGCACTCCATCTGCAATTTCTTTATTAATTTCATTTTTCCCAGGCTATCCCGAAAGTTGTCCGCTGACCACAAAGAGCAAGATTTCGGGGCTTCGAGATGACAAACCATGACAACGAAAAACCAGAGGATTGCGGAGCAGGTCCGCAGCCTTGTTATTTGCATCTAACTCAAGAAAATGAATGCAAACTCAGCACAACATTATTCACTGACATCCACAACACCCAGTGCCTGCTCATCGCTATTATTACATGCTTACTTGTACAAGAATAAGCATGTTCAGTTTTCGGAAAAACCCCGTTTCCCAGGATTGATAGCAGTACCTTTTACCACCCACCAGTAACAGCATTAGCTATTTTTTGCAGGCCATCACCTATGCCACCAGGTTGTCGCAAGAAGTCAATAAAAGCTCCTGCTGGTTTCGATAACCACAAATTGCCATCAGCAAGATAATCCGCCGCTCCAATAGCATATAGAATGAAGATTCCATATAGAATACCCAATCCAATAACGTGTATTGTTTTCAATTCTTTGCTAAAAAAGAAAATCGCCATTGTGACAACAGTCACTAGCAATAGCATCACTCGGATATCGATTAGTGTAGGCCCACTCTCAATAAAGTCAATTTTTTGTCCGGTAATCGCAAGAAATACAGCGACAGGTAGTCCCATGCTGATTGTAATGTCAAATATATTGGACCCAAGTACATTCGACAGGGCATCATCATGGTTTCCTTTTCTAGCATCTTTAAGCGAAATAATAGTATCAGGTACACTGCTCGCCGCTGCAACAAGAATTAATGCAATGAATAAGGGGTTAATTTGCATCGCGTCAGCCATTCCCTTGCAACTTTCCACCAAACCGGCACAAGCCGCTGCAATAATGATTGTTGAAACTACGAACAGAGTCCAACTTCGACTAGTACGACCTTCCTCAGATTTAAATTGAAATTTTTCATACCATGACAACGCTTCGTTTCCGTTCTCATCATCATCTTCTTCGTCTTCATTTTCACCCTTTTTCATGGAAAGTAAAGTATATGCAAAGTAAATAAGATAAAAAGCCGTGAAAGCACAACCATGAAAAACAGTTATATAATTACTGGACAGTAAAATCAAAAGTAATATCTCGGCCCCAATAAGAAAAAGACCGTCTCTGAGTATTACTTTTTTTGATATTTTCACACCTTTTAAACCCATAGCTAAAACAACCCAAATAACTAGCATAGGAATGACAATACTATTAAAAATAGCCGATCCCGTATCTCCGCCAATACTTGCGGCTAAATCCCGTCCAAGATTAGCATGGGTTGCAAACGCAAGAAAGAATACAGTTGTTAATAATTCCGGCATAGACGATCCGATAGCATTTAAAGTTGCTCCTTTTACACCTTCACTAAAATTCCGGCCTAGATAATCTGTCGAAGCTTCAAACATATCACAAGCTTTAGCAATTATGTAAGAGCATATTACCATAAATATTAGACCGCCATACCATGTATGAAAAAAGAATTCGATTATTGCCATCAGAATTTCCCCCTTAAAGTTATTTAGCGAAAGTAAATGAAAATGATATTTATTTACGTTTTATGTTTATAAAACTTTTCTTTATAGTTGCACTCTCGAATATCTAACACTAATCACGCTGCTCATATATCTGTCTTTTTTTTCAAGTTATCTCCTAAAAATAGTAATGAAAAATATACATAATTAACACAGCATATAAAGCGCTAATGACATCATCCAAAATAACACCAGTTGCATTTTTCATTTGTTTATCAACTTGTCTCGCAGGTGGTATTTTGATGATATCAAAGACTCGAAAAAGTAGAAACCCCCCCAATGCGATTTCCCAAGGTTGACCTTCGGTGAAGCAAATAGGTACGATAAGGTATCCTGCAACTTCATCAAGAACAAAGTGCCTTGAATCTTCTTCTTGCCAATAATTTTCGGCCCAGGAATTAAGAAAATAGTGCATTAAGCTTACTAAAAGAAATGCAGCAATCAGCAGTATTCTCTGATGCCCTGGAGCAATAAGATAGGCGATTAAAAGATGAATAAATACACCTAAAAGGGCACCGCAGCTTCCAGGGAAATACGGCGATAACCCAAGGCCGCCTGCTGTACAAATAAATAATTTAAGTTTATCTTTCATTTAAGTTGCCTATCTGCCGTTTTTTAATCATTCACTGCACCCAATAGTTCTTTATTGATTTTATTGGAAGGCTTTTCCAAGCTTGACCTTTGGTTTGTTTCCTTTCTTCTTTCCGGTCAAATTATCTTCTTTAGACGTTGTTTTAAAATCGTAAGGAGATTTCTCTATATCTAAATGGATCATGCTTATCGAATAATCAATTGTGCTACTGGCTTCCAGAGAATAGTTTCCCTCTTTTCTTGGGGTCCCTTCAACGGAGAAATCTGTGGAGTTATATAAAAGCCCTTCAGGCAAGTAATTAATTGTGAAGGGACAACTGCTCGGAACCTCTTTCGTTTTTTCAAGCAGCCCGTCTTTGTAGTATTCATTCACTCTTCCCTTTTTTAATTTTTGCTTCATTACAGCTTTACCACGCTTACTACTATCCGTATAGTTTTTAAATATATCAGAAAGTATAAGGCCCTTTTCCGTCACAATCCTTGTACTATCGACAATGGTAATGACCTCAAACTCCATATCACCATGCCACTCATCTACTTCTGCTCTTACAGTTAATAAATGAGGGTTTCCATCAATTTTTCCGGTAAGAGTTCCGTTTTTTGAAATGCTGTAATTGGAGGGCCAATTTCCTTCACTGGAATATTGTGGTTTCAAGCTGCTATCTTTACTAATCTTAGCATTTATATGAATGCTAAAACTATCAAAGTTGTTTCCTTTTATATATATCGGAGAGTCAGGACTCCATATAAGAGAATAGGTAGGCTTTTTTACACAATCAATTAGAAAGGATTTCTTGATCCGTCGATTGTAAATGTCTTTAACCGATATTTCAACAGTGTATTCTCCTATATTAGTTAAATGGCCAACAATGTAATGAGTATCTTGCTTAGATTCTACTTTTAGAGAAAATGAAGGCTTGCTGCTGATATTAATCGTTGGTTTTAATCTTTCTTCACCGCTAATGATAATCGGAATTTCAAATTCCTCTTTGTTAAAAAATTGATATGTTTTTTCGACTTTCAATTGCAATGGCTTTTTGGGCTTTACATAAAACCTCAATGAATAGTTTAGCTCATTTGTGCAATCACTGATTTTTATAACAGAATCGTAGGTCCCATGGTCTACGATCCTACCGTTAATTTCTCCAGTTGATTCGTTTAGCTTTAAACTCCCAGGTAGTTTGTTTTCTGTCTGAAATGTAATTTTAGACGAGTTGCTACTTAAAATATCAAAAATCACGTGGATCTCGTCATCTTCAACGGCTTCAATTGGGTCCGGCAAAGGGCTTATTTTGAGCGGAATAATTACTTTTTCATCTATTCTTAAATTAGATGGAAATCTATATTCAGTATTGTCCTTGCTAAAAATAAAGGTTAATTCAAATTCACCAAATCCTTCAGGGACTCCTTCGATTTTATAAGGCAAAGTAGTATCGCTAAAAGATAAACCTTCCGGAAGACCATCAAGTTTAAGATCATAATCGCTTAGATGTAAATGTTCTTCATCTAAAATAAATTGATATGACTCATCTTGATTTCCATCAGGAAGGTTTTTAATCGTTTCATCATCGATATCACATTTTGCCGAATCACAGATCCATATATATTCATCGGCATTTTCTTTTTTTATCTGGTGAGTGTTAAAAGTGTTTCCTATTAATGATATTTTCCTTTTCAATTTATGTTTTAAAGTTTCAATAACAAAATCGCCAGAAATAATGGCATTTTCATGAACTTCATCGACAATAAGTTCTATTTCGTTAAGTCCAGGTGACAATTTGGAAAGGCTACATTTTACACCAGCGATGTCAGAAGGATATATGCTTGATGGAACAGGACATTGTATAATCAATTTTATTATGCTTGATTTGTTTGGCTCAAGAGGTAACTCCAGGACATCTGGGATATCCCACTCCCCTTCTTTTTCAAGTCCCTCAACTTTACCCGTTATAAAAACATTCTTAAAGTCGACATTAATCCCCTTTTTTATTGAAAGACATATTCCTGACTCATCACAACTCTCAATGTGTATATTTTCAAGGGTAACACCTTTTGTTTTGATTGTTATAGTAGGAGAGCTTCCTACTATGGTAGCGATTGCAAAATTAGAACGAATTGTGATAGGCTTGTGAATTACCAACTCTTCATGAAATTCTCCCCCATATGGAATTTCGAGAGTTCCCCCTTTACCGGTTTTTTTTATTTGATCTTGCAAACTCTCCATAGATTCCTACCTAAACCGTCACCATTTGTACAAAAGCAAGCCTTCCTCCATTCTCTCTGGAAAACAATATTTTCTTTCCATCCTTTAGCTCGACCATTGACCCAATTGGAACATCCTTATTCTTAGTGAGGTCTTTCATGTTCGGGGCATTCTGGTTAACAAAAACCCACCTGTCGTTGTGAAAGACAAAATATCCGATCGGCTTTTTTTCATCACCCTTAAGCTTTTCATTCGGGGCTATTCTCCTATTTGCGTGCCAAGGATATAGATATTGATTATTGTAGACCATAAGTCGATGATTATCTGGCCTAAAGTTGCCCTTTTTGCTGGACGAATAAAGGTTTAATACGGGCAATTCCCCTTTAAATTTCCACCCGCAAAAAGGGCACTGGGGTTTTGTTGAGTTATCAAAGACGAACCATTTCTGTTCGCATTTTGCATTCCCACAGGGTTGCATCAGGTCAATTGTTTTTACTAAAGCATCCTCCCATCTGTCCGCAGTAGGACGTTTTGCCGGGTTATGCAGCCCATCAATGAATGCCATATCGAATAGCTCCTTTAAGTAAGGCCCGGTTACTGTATATGGAATTTGATTCACATCCGCCCATGGCATGAAAGCAGGATCTTTTTCATTTGGACGGTTGCTTTTATCAGTTGGGTGCTCCACGAATAAAGCCTTTTCACCCATGGAAAGCTTCTCGTCTTTGCCAGGATCCAAATCATGTACCTTCCTTCCGCGTAATGGGTGACGATATAACAAATACATATAGATAAGCACACCAAGTGCATGAAGATCGGTATATCTTGAAGGGAGAATTCTGTTCTTATCTCTTAAATCAAGTTTAAGCGTTTTGAAAATCTCTGGCGCGATAAAATCCGGAGTTCCTAATACATCCGGGGGAAATTTGTTAGGGACAACCAGCCCATCGATGTCTATAATAGCAGCATGACCGCCTTTTGGATCGATTAGGACATTCTTATATGATAGATCTGAATGTGCCAATCCGCTTGTATGCATTCTTCTAACAGCTCGGCTGAGTAGTATGGAAAGTTGATAGTAATCCAACCATGTTCCTTTTTCAGCGGGATCTAATAGCTTTCTTAGCTTTGAAGAAACAAACCATTTGCCCTCTTTTTCCCTCCCTTTCATCGGACCAGCTTTAAAGAAAAAATGCTCCGGATACCTCGGAGCTAAAACACCCAATTCTACCCCATCATCAACAACTTTTGATGGCCAGCAATAGAGGTTCTTCCAGTAATCTCCACAATCACGATCATTCAAAGGGCAATATTTATCTACAATATTGTCAAGCCGATCTCTAGCCGTATAATCTTGCGCGTCTTTGTAAAAAGCCACGACGTGTTTATTGTCTGAGGTAAAATATACCTTTTTCATTCCGCCTTCGCCAATGACATCATCAATGTATTCTATAACACTTCCATCCGTGGTTTTGATAGATTTACAGTTTCCCATTTCTTTATCCCACCTATGCTAGCTAATATAAAATCGCAATGGTTCTATCATCATGTTCGCCTTCTGCCCAGAAATCGAGCCATTTCAGCAAGCGGGTGTCAGCACTATCCTTTGTCTGAAAGACATCTTTTTCCAACTCAGCCCATAGGTTATCCCAATAGGATATGTCCTTTAGGTTTTTATCGGTTTCAAATTTCGGGTCTGAAACCCCATCAGACATTGCAAATAATGCCGTAAAATCATCGGTTAATTTGTAACAAATTCGCCCCATTAGTTCTTCCGAAGTCAAAACCTCACTCATGGTAATAAACCTTGTTTGGCCACTGTATTCTCCCTCATCCGGAATGCCCAATAGTTCAATCTCTTTTGCTTTCGTATAGACGCCAAGTGCGCCATCTCCGACCCAAAAACCAGCAAAAAAATTACCAAAATCGAACTCTTTATGAATGGCTGTCAAATATGTAGTATAGAACTGATTTCCCTTGACCTGCCGTTTAGCTGCTTTTTCATGAATCGCTTTTGCTGCCTCGAAAGCAGTTGTTGAGACTATTTCGTACAATAGCTTCCTTAGCTTATTATCATCAATCTCATTGCCTTCGTTATCATTCTTGGAAATAGTATCTTTAATTATTATTGAAAGATCATCATTGTTCGCCATAAGTTTATTCGAGATATTTGTTATAGCTGTTTCGCACGCGATCTGCGAGGCTACCCTTGAAAGATTTGCCGAACCTGCACCATCAGCAACAGCTAAAATTGACCATCCAAATTCATCGAGGTATTTAACTGAAACATGATCATCTCGAAAGGATGCCTTGTGTGCATGGGATCTGCCCCTTTTACTGGCTGCGATGATCTTTCTTTCTTTGCTAACGCCATCCTTTTTTATGACTATTCGTTTTTTGTATTCATGAAGTTTACGGTCTTCTAATTCTTCAGGCGGCTCCAGAGTTTTCCACAGCGATTTTGGGTCTGGAAGAATTTTGATGAATAATTTTCTACTCTCTTTTTCACCATTCTCTGTTTCGTATCTAATAACCAATTCAAAATCAAAATGTTGTGCCGAGTCTCCTTGTTTCTGTGGAATACCAGTTACCTGACCACTCTTAGCGTCTAATTCAAGACCAATTTCAGCTAGGCCTTCAATGGTATAATCTCTGATTTTTCCACCACGGAAAATCTTTTCTAAATTAATGGTATCAGAATATTTCTGACTGACCATACCGTTCTTTAGACTATAATGATCACAGTCTTCAGCTTTGGTAGCTTGATTATGTATTTCGGTTTGTTTATCCTCCACCAGCGGGGACGTTATTTGCGAAGTTACAGGATCTGTTTCCGATACTCGTCTGGACGTACCATTACATGCTATATTCGGTGATTTAGTCAGTGGAAGTATGCTTTTCACCTGTTTATCTTGTGGTGGAACAAGTGCTTCAAAGACTTTATTTTCTGGTATTTCAGTTATTGTTTTAGAATTCTTACCTGAAGGGGGAAAAGATGGTAATTCAAAATTATCATCTTTATGGACTTTGACCTTGGATTCAGATACTGGCAATTCGGCCTCTACCCCTTGGTATTTATAGCTTTTTACCCCCTTTAAAGTTGTTCCTGGTTCAGAACCTTCTGAGTCAGATTGTGCAGAGATCAAATCAGGGCCTGTAATAAGGCTTGAATCAGGTTTATCGGTGTTAGATTGTTGAGGAGAAGTTATTGACTTCTCAATTTTTTGCGTACCTTCATTAGTCACCAATATAGAAGGTGTTTTCTGTTTGGCCAGATAAGTCTTCAGTATTTTTTCTAAGCTTGCATATAACTCATACCTTTTTATATCAGAAATATTATTCCAAGTGATATTCAATTTTACATCAGGAATATTATTCCAAGCGGTATTCAATAATTTATCACCAAGTTTTGGAGTATTAGCTAATTGAGGATTATACTTACTGATAATACTCCTTAAAGCTTTCAACTCTGAAGCATTAAGTTGTTTTACTGTCATTTATTTCTCCTTGTAAAAACCAATTCTAAAGCTCTCCTGAAATCAAAAGATGTAAAAGAAAAGTTTCTTCAAAATAGCTAAGAGAATCAGAAGAATGCTCGATGAAAGATGAAGTTCTTTTCCGTTTCGCATATTAATGACAGGCTTTATTTTGCTTCGAATTATATCAAGAAAAGGGCCATATAATTTTGTCCAAAAAATTTCGAGATTTCGCTATTTTTGAATATTTAGTTGATTTGATAAAATCTAATATCCAATGAACAACCAACCCAAGTATTAATAGAGTCAGAAGAAATGCTATTAAATTCGACATATTTTTTATCCCTGTGTTTTTGAAATATCGAAGCCGCCAGAATACTCAACAATAACTTCATGATTGCACCAAGGGCAGGTATTTTTCCCTTCATGGCCAATACAGAAGAGATGCCCACACCCGCAATAAGCTATAGCCGTTTGTCCGCATTCAGGGCATGATGGCACAGTGTCTATATCCTCCGTGCCTATGGTTGAACTTTTTCCCTCATCTGTGAGTCCAAAATAGTCTTCCGAAATCGTATATGCACCATCCGTAATGTATTTATTCGCTGATCTTTTGAGATATTTGATAAGGTATGGTTTTTTTGTTTGCTGACAGCGTGAGAGAAGGATCGCGACACGTTCATCATGATCAGATTTTGGATTATAAATATCTTCCTTTTGTAAAATCATCTGATCCATTTGTGGAAGCTGAAAATCATCGCTACCTGCCGCAATATTCATGCTTTTGGTCTCGATAGATGCGGATACCCATTCAAAGAATGTTAAATAAGATTCTGCGGTTGCATTATCGAAAATGATAACATTATCAGTAAATTTCGCCAGAACCGTTGTATCTGCCTGTTTCCCTATTGAGATTGCAATAAGATTTGCCTTTGTTTTGAATTTAGAATTCCAGCGGGTTATAGCCGGGGTTACATTATCAGTGGGAGCTCCGTCAGTAAAAACAAATATAAGGGGCTTCCAATCGCCTTTCTGTTCATAAGTTGTTTTTTGAACTTGCTTCTCCATTTCATCCATTAAACAATTCATTCCATTCCCAAGCGCAGTGCCTCCCCCAATAAAAAGCTCAGGAGGACTGAATTGCAGTATTTCAGTCAATGGGGATACTAATTTTGCCTTACCAGCAAATATAATGATGGAGATATAAGCTGTTTCTAATGCCATTGGATTACTCTTAAGAGTGGAAATAATCTTTCGTATCCCAGTATTCACGTTTGTTATTGGATCTCCCACCATAGATTCGGACACGTCAATTAGAAAAAATACGGGTAATCTACGCATATAATTCCTTTCATGGGGTTATTATTGCAAGGATACGACTCAATATAAACAGAGCAATAATGATATATATTTTTAATTAACTGAATTGTAGCAAATTAAAGAGGGATTCTTACAAAATTATAACAACAGGTAGAAAAAGGAGCGTATCTCAGAAAACCCATGATACGAATTCCTTAATAGTGTAAAAATCTCTCCCAGCTATCAAATATTTCTCATTTATTATATAGCTATCATACAATAACATTAAGTTCCGGCGGGGGGGGGGGCAATTCACCTAAACCGCCTTTTTCTTCTTCCTCTCCTGTTTGAACCTTTTGGCTTCCAGTTGTAACAGAGGCAGTTACCCATTTGAAGAACGCGGCAATGTCGTTTTTTGAAGATGACTTCAGTTCAACAACACTTTCAGTGATTTGCTTCAAAATATTGGTATCAGCATTAAAACCAGCAGCGCAGGCAACTATTGTTGCTTTTCGTTTCTTAATTTCAGCAGCTCCCTTTTGCCAGTTATCAGTGGGCATACCATCCGTCATTATGAAAACTAAAGGCTTCCAATCTCCTTTATCTTCTGTAGTACCTTTATTAACTTCAGTATCGATTTTGTCACTCAGTAATTGTAATGCTTCACCTAAAGATGTGGCTCCCCCTGCATTGATTTGAGGTTCCTGAAAGGATATCAAGTCTGTTAAAGGAACAATTTGTTTTGCCACGCTCTCAAAGGTTATGACACTCAAATAAGCCGTCTCCAATGCTTGTGGTTCGCCTCTCAATGCATTGAGCAACATTGATAAACCATTTTTAACAGCTTCAATTGGCTCTCCGGTCATGGAACCGGATACATCCAATACTAGATAAACAGGCAGTCTTCTCGCCATCATTCTCTCCTTTCTAATTATATTGTTGGAATTAATGATTCTTGACTTAAGTGCATCAAGTCAGGGTCCCTGATTTGTGCCTTGTTAGCATCACAGATCATACCCCACTTAAATTGTTCCGTAAACAATCACTTTTTTTACTACCCAGCTATCCAATTCAATTTTCCGTATCAAGAGATGGAGATTCTTCGACAGATGGGGGCTCAACTCTTTTTTTTTATGATTGAGTGTTTGAGAGCTTGGCTCATGGTGTTCTTATTGTTTGTTTGATGGTTTGCCCACCAACATCAAATGTAAAAAATGTGCTATTCAGAGGTAGATCAAAGCAACCTTTTGCCGGCACACCATCATTATATTTTTTAACAGCCTTACCAGCACTATCATAGATGGTGCCCGTTGGACCAATAATCATATTTCCATCTACGAGTTCTGCAAAAATTTCGATAATATCTTTCATTTCTTCTATAATTTTATGATCCCAAATATCCACATCTGTTCCTGTATCTAAATCATCAAGTTGAATCATTTGTTTTTCATCTATTTCGTCTCCAATACCTATCAAGACTGCCTTGAATAAATTGCGTTTATTTCCTTTTATTTCCTTAGCCAGATTTATCGTAAAATCTTTTAATCGGTCTAAATCATCAAGTTTGCCATCTGTAATGAAAATAAACAATCCTCTTTTGGCTGAATGATATTTTTTCTCAAAATATTGGACAGCGGGAAGAAGGTATGTTGCTTGTCCAAGTGTGTAATTCTTAGGGCCATTGAATTCTGTCTTCATGCATGTCTGCGAATCCAATTTACCCAATTCGTCGATATTTTTACCATCATTCCCGCATGCCCAATATATGATGTCAGTTCCGCCATCTTCGTCAAGGTTGTCAGCGAGATATGAGCTAAATTTCTTTGCCTCCGGTTCCACAATGTTTTGTGACTCATTCAGATAACCCTGCTTTATAGCATCCTTGTAGGCATTTGCGTTCCAGTACTGTACTGTCATACCGTCATGTTTTCTTTTTTGTATCCATCCTTTCTTTTGGTATGTTTTCTTGATGTCTTCAGGAACCGCGCCTTTTAACCCTCTTCCAAAGGCATCCGTCATAGACACACTTGCGTCAATTGCAATCCCCGTTTTCCATCCCTCAGACATCTCCCCCGATAACCCCACCATTGTGCTAAAAAAAATTTCAAGTTTTCCTTCCTTTTCATTTACATCGATTTCACTAAATGCTTTATGAAGGATATTACTTGGCAATTGCATGACATTTCCTCCGGCTTCTATTTGAGAAGGGTAAGGGCCTTTGATAAATCCTGCTCGACAATTGGCTGCCCCGGAATTTCTACTTTGAAGCCAGAAGAATTAGACCCAAGTTTAAATTCCATTTTGGCAGGAAGACCATCATTATAAGTTCGTAGGGTTTTTCCATTGTTATCAAGTATTTTCCCGGAAGGAGCTACTTGTAATTCCTCAGACATTACTTCATCAAAAATTTCATATAATTCTTCCATTTCGGATGCCAATTTCGCGGACCAAATATCTACATCCACAGATGTTTCAAAATCATCCAATTTTTCCAATTGACCAGCATCAACTTGTTCACCTAAACCGATTAATACTAATTTGACAAGTTTTCGTCGGTTAGCATCAACTTCAACAGCGAATTGTTCAGTCCATTTTTCAACATTCTCCATGTCATCAATTAAACCATCAGTTACAATAACTGCCATTGCCCAAGGCGCGTTTCTTAACCTATTGTTTACAAAGTGATCTATAATTGGCATCATAAATGTACTGCGGCCCATATTTTTATGGGGCCGAATTTTTAACATATCTAATGTATCTGCTTTAACTTTGCCTACCCCTTCAACTTCTTTTCCTCCAGGGCCAACCGCCCAATAGGCTAACTCTACAGAACCATCTCCCGAGTAATTTGCCAGAAACTGAAGCATTGATTTTGCTACCGGTTCAACCATATTAGGGGAGCCAAAACCAAAAGGTCCGGATTCCGTGCCGTATAAATCTTTCATAGATGCGGAACCATCCAAAGCCAAACCAAATTCTGCTCCTTCGATTTCCTTTCCTTCATCATCAACCAAGCGATCCAACAGAACCTGTGCAATTACAGTGATCTCGTTTGTCTTTTCATTCTTGTCCACGTTAATTGATCCGAAAGGCTTTACGGGTGCCGGTAATCCTCCAGGTGATGGATATTTTACTCTCATAAGTCATTCTCCCATTTAATGATTATTGATAGCTTCCAGTTGGATTAAAGCTAAAGACGCTTTGATTTAGATTCTCGAATCTCCCATAGGAAACCTACTTTCATACTTTCTGGGGATTAATCATTATTTGAAAAGGATCTCTCTTTGGATGGTCGGTACAAACTCCAATTCTGCTTTCATTCCTGTATGATAAATCCACCCTTTGTCGATTTTAGTTCCAACTTCACCGGTTCCTTCCAAAATCATAACGAGCGAATTTGAAGGATTGCCAATGATATTGAATAACTGTATTAGAAAACCAATCGTCTTTTTCTCTTTTGGTCCAATTTTGACCCTAAGTTTTGCATTTACCTGACCAGCACTTGAAGATCCTTCAGACCTTGGAGGTATGATAATTTCTTTAAGGGGTGCAGTCCCAAATGGGATGATCTTATCTCTTTCTCTGAATCTTACATCAAAATTGATATTCTTAAGCTTTAAGGGCTTAACACTACTATTTTGAAGGACTACCACAACTTCCGAATAATACCCGGATTTATCGTCATTTACCTGAATACTCTTAATAGCCACAATATCCAGAGCCCCCAATTCCGGACCCTGTGCAATAGAAGTTTGTATCCCCAAACACAGACAAATAACCATAATGATAGTTGACACAGACGCTAATTTCATTTCTTTTCCTCTTTTTTGTCAAAATTGACTTTCAACTACCCTAAACTCATTTTTGCCGTAGAAACTTTCTATTCAATTGCCAACAGCTAACACAAAGAAAAATCATACTGAAGATAAGAAGACATCCCATTGGGATGAAAAAGGGATCTCCCCGTCTTTTCCCGAAAAATGAATTCATTATTGAACTATCTTTGTACCGGATAATGTTTAATTCTGCATAACGTTTCGTCCCACCCAGTTTACCAGAATCAAGCAATTGCTCCAAAACACCGTTTTCGGCATAAATATCTACACTCAAGGATGCTTGAAAGGCCCAGCGTTGAATAGTCAAGCTACTGACAAGCTGAGGCCAATGTGTACTGTTTTCTAAATCTACTAACGGCCGAATCAAACCGCCAAAAACCAGCTGAACTATCAGCAACAAAGGCACTGCTGTAAGTGCAAATCGATAAGTTGGGGAAAAACAGGAAACGCACAATCCCAAAGTAGCGGATGCGATGGAAGACATCCAAAGCACAGCCCAGAGCAGTAACGTCGAGATAAATGATAATTGTAGCAAAACAGGCGCAACAATGGTTGTGAGGATTGCGGTCTGAAATCCGACAAGAAGAGACAGCATAAAAACTTTAGCAAGAAGGCAGGGGATGAGATAAACGCAGGAACGGAGCTCTCTCATTAAAATATGTTGCTCGGTTACAATCTCCTTACAACCTCCAATGATGCCGAACCAAATGCTTGCAGCGACAAGAATGAAATAAACCGCGCCACGGTGCCTGCTTCCAAATTCACTTATACGGTGGAGATCATACTTGGCTTTGACATCAGCTTGGCGTAAAAGGCTATCTACGGGAACGCTTTTCGTCTGTTGTTCAAAAGGTTCTTTCAACTGATCAAAAATATAAATCTTACGGGCAAATTCATCCAAGGCTTTGTTGTCGTAGGCAAAGTTATGGAAGGCTAAAAGCATCAAAACCGCTATAATCGGAACTTGGCCGAAGAGTAGGAACAAGTTCAATTTATCCTTCAATAGAACGTGAAGGTTTCTCTGCAATAGAACAAGGCACTGCTGGTATTTTTCATACAACGTTCTTATTTTATGAGATTTTGGAACCTTCTTTCTGGATTGATGGCTGGCAGCTTGACTCAGCGATTTCGAATCGAAGTCATGAATATAACCATATTTTTTGGAGCCTTGCCTAACAAGGGTGATTATCCCTTGAAATTGGGCGACTGTCAGGTTACGGTCCTGTTCTTCAGACAAAAAGCTCATTATGTATTCGGGGGGATTTCGAGTACCACATGGAATTCCGGTCGTTTTTTCAAAATATAAGACAGCCTTATCAGCCTGACCGTAGTAACCGACCTTGCCTCCCAGACTGATTAACAGGAGATCATCAAAATTCTTGAATGCATCTCGACTCGGTTGATGAATTGTCGCAATAACGGTCATGCTGTTCCGCGTTGCCAAATCCTGGAGTAATCTTACGACAAGTTCCGCATCGACTGAAGAAAGTCCAGAAGTAGGTTCATCAAGTATTAGAATCAATGGTTTGAGAACCAATTCATGAGCGATATTGGCTCTCTTTTTCTCTCCGCCGCTTAAACCTCGAATCCCAGATTCAGGAGATCCTATGTCCGTATCGAGGAAATCGTTCAACCGACTTCCACGAAACCCTAAACTTCTGCAAGTTCCTTCAATAAGGCGTTTTCTTATAGAAAAAACCATATCTGGATATCGCAAACGGAGCCGATAGTTTAACGACTGTCGTAAGGTCAATTCAGGTATCATAACATCATCTTGAGGTACATACCCAATAAAATCACGGATGCTGTTGTAATCTAATTGAAGATCAAGTTGTTTATTGATCAGCACTTTTCCTTTTGAAGGAGGTTTATAGCCATTGAGCATGTTGAGGAAAAGCGTCTTACCTGCCCCAGCAGGTCCAAGAATTGCAGTAACGGTGCCGCCTTTTGCTCGAACATAAGCGCCATCACATAATGTCTTTCCATTTGGCAGAATCAGGCGTAAAGGCGTCGAGTCTATATCTGCAATATCTCTGCCCAGAAAGACCTTTGGACTTAGGTTGAGAGGTATTTGACAAATAATAATTTTATCATAACGAGTAACTTCTACCCAACGTTTCCTACGTATATTTTTACCATTGATGATTACGCCCGGTTTACCAGCATAATCTTTGACGAAAAGACGATCTCCAGACCTTTTGAGACCTGCAGCAACACCAGGTAGCTGTGGCACTATGTGATCACAGGACGGGTCGCTTCCGAAACAGATTTTAAAATCACCATGCTGACCCACATGGACATCTGTACTAGAGGAAAGTGACATTAATTTTCTCTACATCAAGCTAAATGGACAAATTCCAGTGCTGTAACAATACTTCAAGATATTAGAAATAAACACCTTCTTTGTTTGTTTTATACTTTGCCACCCAAAATGCCAAATTGTAGATTTGCACGCAGAATTTTATTTGAATTTATGTAAGAATATTTCATTTTCAAAATCAAGAAACTTCTCTTCACTATCAAAATATCTCATAAGATTCCAAGGCCTTGGATTAGTCTAATTGCTAGGAACAAAGCGTATCCTGACTCTGCGATTTTGAGCTCTTCCCTCATCTGTTTCATTGGTGTTGGCAGGCCGACTTTCGCCATATGAAAGCAAAGACATTCTGATATTCATTCCAAGACCCAATTCACGGAATGCCTTTGCTACATTTTTTACCCTTTTTTCGGAAAAGTCCATATTTGATTTATAAGATCCAATTGAGCACGTATGTCCTTCCAAAATCAAGCGACCTTCCTTACCTGCAATTTCTTTTAAAGCCTTTTCAATAATAACTACGCCAGAAGGAGTTAACTCTGCACTTTTAAGCTTAAAATGCAGCGTCGCGGGAAAAGAAAATAATGCTTTGGGAGTAGGAAAGGTTTCGCCTTCATAAACTTCAGTATTTTGGCCTTGCTTCATAGACGATTTGGCTTCTCTTTCACTTATTTTTTGATCTGTTTCACTTTCTGATGGAACTATCGTTTTCGTTTCTTCAGTTTGAGTGGCTACTCGCTCTGTTTGAGAAGGGTTTGCTTTATTTTCCCTTGCCAATTTGTCTTGGGTATCGCTTACAGAAGTAGGTATCAGACTCTCCAAAGGCTTTTGGACGGCTGGCTCTGATTTCGGTAAATCTTGGGCGTTAGAAGGTTTGCGAACTTCAATTTGTCCAGCATATTTGGCTCTATTCACTTCTTCTGGTTGAACATTTGTTGTCTTAGATGAGGCTTCCAAAACTATTGGAGGTTCCCCGTCCTTTTCTAGTGTTAAAAACAATACAGTACCAACAGCTAAAGAGACGAAAACAAAAAAAATCAAAAATCTCTTTTTGGGTTCACCCGCCAAATCGGGTGGCTCACCCATGATCATTTTTTCAGGGTTCATATCACTATTTCCTTTGGGTGTGGCTCTTTTGCATTTTTCGATATGACGATCCCGCGATTGCTATCCTGTTCATTCGTCTGGTGAGAGTTTACTTGATTATTTTAAGATGGCCACTGCCTTTAGCAGATGACTTTGTTTTCGTTGTGGCAGGAACTAAGCCGCCAGCATAAAGTGCTTGATGATTTCGTTTGTACTCATAATCCTCATGAAAAGTCCAGTATGCCTCGAAATCCTTGCTTGAACGTAGTGCCCGTAAACGTAATACTGCTTCGGCTCCCTGAAGGGTCCATTTAGCCCCTGTAATTTCCATCCGGTCTTTTACAAGATGCCGGCATGCTCCCTCAATAACGCCGGTTCCAATAGGAAAC
>Ga0075112_1000465_pt1 | contig 17698 bp, 6 predicted proteins | sample AntAceMetag02UKF_FD_69783 | JGI IMG/M metagenome (GOLD analysis project Ga0075112, IMG submission 69783) | Saline lake microbial communities from Ace Lake, Antarctica - Antarctic Ace Lake Metagenome 02UKF | ecosystem: Environmental > Aquatic > Non-marine Saline and Alkaline > Saline | place... | reverse complement strand
TCATCAGGTGTTGCTTGATTATATTTTTCGTGTATCCATGTTTTGATTTCATTAAAAGTAGAACCGATTTCGTCGGTGAATGCAATAATAATTTCAAAACCCTTCAAAGTTTTCCACTCAATAAAATCTTGGATTTGTTCTTCAAACTGCCGATCGCAAACAATTAAATATTTCACCGGATATTTGGTCAGGTCGGGATGTTCAGGATAATTGTCGGTTTTATAATTTAATAGTTTATTATAAACGACTTCAAAATATGGAGAAAAAGTTGAAGCTTTTTTATTTTCTGTTAGTGAAACATCGCCACCCTGAAAGTCCAATTCGATTTCAATATTATTAAAAACACGAATAATTCCTTTGCCGGGATTATAACTGATGGGCGAAATTTCTAATCGTGCAATGCGAACCCCTCTTAAAACTCCAAGCACTTCTGTTTTAACCAATTCATTATTATTGAATTTGTTAATTTGATATAGTTTTTCATTAAACTTGATTTCTATATTATTTGAAGAAAAGTCTTTTCGTGGTGAGGGCTGAACAGGATATATTTGATTATCAATTCCCAAATCTAATAATTTATATTCTCGGACATCATAAGTAATATTTTTGATTTTAACATCAGCACCAAACGGGATTTCGATCAAATTTTTTATTGCAGGCAGTTTTGGTTCGCCAATATTGCCGGAAAAATAAGAATTATCAATATATAAATCAGTAAAAACACCTTTATCGGTTTCTATATCAAAAGTTTTAATTTCATTAAAATTATAATAAATTTTTAATTTTGAAAAGTCATTGTGCTTTATGATTTTTTCAGATTGTTTTTCCGAAACAGAAATAATTTGATTCTGACTGAATAAAAAGAATCCAATGGGAAGTAGCAGAAAAAAACAAAATAATTTCTTAAACATAGAATTTAAAATAATTTCTACAAAAATAATACTTAAATAATTACGATTTTAAAAGAGCTTTTATTATTCTTAAGTTAAAAAAAGGGTGAGCCGAATAGAGGCACACCCTTTTTGTATTTTAAAATTAAAATTATTTAATAGTTAATTTTTTTGTAATAATGTTTCCCGAAATATTTATTTGCAAGAAATAAATTCCTGCAGGATAATCAGATGAATTAAGTTTGACATTATTAGAATTCGATGTTTCTTCAAAAATCACCTGTCCGATAAAGTTCAAAATTTTAATGTTTTCAATATTTTTCTCTGAAACTATATTTATTACATTATTTGCCGGATTTGGAAAAACATTGATGTCGTTTTCAGAAACTTCATCTGAAATTGATGAATTTTTTGAAATATTAATGAGGCTGAATTCAGCATCATCAGTAGGGAAAGTGTTTTTAGAATACGCATCAAAATCAGTACTAAAATTATTGGATGATGAAACTTCAGATTTGAGTTTATTATCCCAAACTTTAATAGAGGTTTGATTTTCTTCAGTATAACCTTTTTGGCTTGTAAGAGTTTTGAAAACAGGAATGCTATTTTCGAATTGGTTATTTGAAAGAATAACACCTGAACCAACCATAATTTTGCCATCAAAAACAGCAACTTCATCACCAATTTCCAAACCTGAAACATAAATTGTATAAACCGGATCGGCAGCATTTCCGCCTTCAAAAATAAAATGTTTTGTTGTTGTTTGATTTTTTGTGGATAATGTGGATTTAACCGGAATATTATAAACCAATTCATCATCAGCATACATTTTGATTAGATAGCCTTCGCCGGGGTTTGCATTTCCGATTCCGTTAACCCAATTCGGCCCGATTTTTCGTAGCATTTCTCCATTGGAATTTCTAATATAATGCAAATTCTCATTTAATATACAATCGAAAGCAACTGAAGCATCTATCGCAACTACAGGCAAATAACTTACAAATTGAAATCCTTCAAAAAGCTCAATCGAAGTTAAAGGATTGATTTCAATCCCTGAAATTTCTAATGCTTCCACACCTAACATTTTAAATAAATAACCTTCGGTTGTAATCCAATCGCCGATACCGTTCACCCAATTTGGACCAATTTTTCTTAGCACAGTTCCATTTGAATTTCTTACATATTCAAGGCTTTCGTTTAAAATATCACTCAAAACAGCAAGCATATCAGGGTTTTCGAGGTCCAATCTAATTGATGAAAACTGATAACCGGGGCTTAGATTGATGATTTGTGTGCATTGAATAACTACCTCAAGCGGATCGGTTTTTTCCGATTCTCCCTCATCGTAAACGGCTGAAACTTCGTAAGAATATGTGCCTGAACTAAGATCATAATCAATATATGTAGTTTCATCTGCTGTGTTTAAAAATTGTCCGTCCCTATAAATTTTATAATTGATGAAATCTTTGGTTACAGGAGCATCCCAATTTAATGTTACATCGTCATCGACTACATTTGCCTGAAGATTAGTAGGTGGTGCAAGTGGAGGGTTTTCATCAAGCATTAAAGAAACACCTTGCAAAATATCTTTACTTGAATTGTCCTGAACAAAAAGTGAAATCTCACAATTCTCAGTTAACCAGCTTGCATCTACAGAAAAATCAAGAGAAACAGTTTGAGTATTTGAAGAAGAAAAATCAAGGGCGCTTCCATAAGAATCAGGAACCATTAATCTCATTACATGATTAACTTCGGAAAGTCCACTCCAACTAAATGGAATATGCGATTCGGTTAAAGACACTTGCAAAACAAGGTCTTCACCTGCATATTCGGCAACTTTTGTAACCGTAACATTTAAATTGTAATCAGGTGCTGCTCCTGTAAGTGTGTAATCAATAGTGAAAGAACAAGGAGTATTTATCTGATTTTGATAAAACAGATCGTGCTCCGACCATGTTGCCCATTGGTAATAACCGATCATATTTGCATCGTAATAGGTAGTCGGAAACCATGTCCAACCATAGAAATTATACCTGCCATTGTAAAATTCATTTTCAAAGGGATCACCGGAATGATATTCAATTACTGCAATATCATAATTTAATTGCTGCATTTGCTCAATAATAGCAACCACAGAAGGGCAGGCGCCTCACCATGTTCCGGATGAGATTTCAACAATTACTTTTTCTCTTGGTACTTGCTGCGAAAACATCAAGAATGGTATCAGAACCATTAAACTTAGTAAATAAATTTTTTTCATTTTTTTGCTGTTTTTAATTTAGAATATTTCTTTCTTTATTTTATTAGAATAGACAGTTTTTTCATGAAAAAGTTGTGTGTAAATGGAACTTGAACACGAATATCTAAAATTGTAAACGATTTTTTGCTTTCGTTTTATTAAATTCACTCCTTTTAAATTGATGCGCTTCCGTATTAAAAATATACTCGTCAAAAGTAAAATTCTTTTGATGACGAGAGAAGGTGAGAAAGAAATACTTTAAAGTTTCGGCAAAGAAAAAAGTAGGCATATAATCTCTTTTTTTCATTGTTTCGACGTTTTCAATGGATGTGAAAGCAACATCAGTTCGGCAATATTTTTTAATATCATTCCAGTATTTTTCATTCATTGCATGATAGGTGCTATCACCTGTGAGATAATATAGATAGCAGCTTGACTCAATAATTTCCGGGTTAAGATCATAGACCGGATAATTTGCTTTCCCCTTTTTATAATCATAGACCATTGGTTCTAAACCGTATTTATTCCATAGCCAATCCCATGTTTTCTGGAGTCTCATTGCTCGATCATTATCGCCAGACAATGAAAGTATTGCAGGGAAAAACGCATCATATAATGTGATAACAGAACTAATTTGTTTGCCCGTGTTCATATCAACACGTGCGTACCATAATTTGTCATCATACTCTTCAGCAAGATATTTATGTATGTTTTTTATACTCTCATCCCAAATTTCACCAAGTTCGGGGTCACCAAACAATAAGTAACTTTTATACAAATACTCGTAATACGAATCCACACCCGCACAAATATGGCTGCTTCTTGATACCCATTCACCACTTTCAACATCAATAATATCTCCAATCAATCCAATATCTGATCGTCTGTTATAAATGGCGAGTGTTGCCTTTTTCCCTGCCTTATAGTATTTGGGGTCTTTGGTATAATAACTTAAAATACCCATCTCAAAAGTATAAGATGCTGCTTCGGCAACATTGACTGTGTCACCTTTTGCAATCCCTGTTTTAAGGTTTACCCAATACTTTGGAATTCCTGTTTTTGTATCAAATGCAGGAAGCATCCTGTCGGCAAAATCTTTAGCCTTTTCAAGAACATGTGTATTTTTAGACAGCCCGTACATAGCGAGTAAACCGCCCAAAATTCTGATGTTAACTTCAAAAATCTTTGCATCTACATTTTTATCAAAATTCAAAGAATCCACAACATAGTTCTCAATTTCTTTAGCTTCATTTGTTAATCCCATCAAATGAAGTGTGCTATAGGCATCAATAGGTGAGATATATAATGGTTCATCATACCAGTCATTATATGATTTCGAAAGTGGTTTAAGGACATCATGTCCCCATGCATATTGTTTATAGGCTTTCCACGACCTAAGTGTTTCATCAATAACATCCTGAGAAAGAGAAGTAGAAATTGTGTCAGAATTTGAATCGGAGTTTTCATTAATTGATTTTTTTTTGCCGGTATTTTGGCAAGAAACTAAAAAAATAATTATTAAAAAACTTAAAATTTCTTTTTTCATATTTTGGAATAATTTTTTTATTATGGTTAACATCAAAACCCATTTTTCTTTTTATCATTTGAGAATAATATTAGAAAAATACAATAGATTAATTTATTATTAAGATGTTTTGAAGTGGTTTGGCTTAAATAATCTGACAGTATTAAGGCTATTAGATTTTTATCTATAGCTTTAGCTGAATCTTTAAGGAATTCAATAATATTTGTTTTATTAATTTTTCCTACCCTGTAATTGTGAAGAGTTTTTTGTGGGGAATCCAGATTTGTGTTTGGATTTACTTCAATAATATTTTCTATTAAATTAAGAATACCAGTTGCATGATGATTGTCATAAATTCTTAAGAATGAATAAAATCTATCACCAATCCCTGCGACATCCGCAACAGAACTTATTATTTCGTTTAAAACAGCATCTCTTTTCACGTTCATTGTGAGTTCATGATTCTCTTGTTTATTGCTGTCGTTTCCGTTAATACTATTGATAGCATTATTGGTACTATTTGATATTTCTAAATATTTATCCAGTAGAACAATAAGCATGCTCAGGTCATTCATTGTTGAAAGAGCAATAGTACCATAAACTAATATACTTGGAATTTTTGATTGTTTATAGAGTTGTATGATTTGTGGGTATTTGTCCCGATCTTCAAGTTTAACAAGGCCAAGCATGCAGGCTGCAGATAGAAGATGGTCATTTGAATACAGAAATTTCCTCATTAGCGGAATGCTTTCTTTCACATGGTTGTCAGCCAATATTACTGCCGCAAGATATGCAGTAGTAAATTCACCCAACTGCAGTTCTTTTAAGACAGCATCAATAGTTTTCTTTTCTAATTTCGTTCCATATAGGGCTCTTAATGCGTGTGTTCTAACGTTGTATTTAGGGGATTCAAGATAATAAATCAGCCTTTCTTGAGATAAATCAGTATTCAATGACTCAAGTTTATGAACATTTTTTAGCTCATTACCTGCTGAAGAATATTTATGCAATTGGTGCATTACATATATTGTATGCATCTCATGTGGATTAACAGAAAGTTTTAAAACATCTCTTAAACTCCAGCTTGCAGGAGATTTTATTTTGAAAACAATATATAAAACCGGTAGCATCAATAAAAACATAAAACCGTAATAATATCTAAAAACCTGGTCGTTAGAAACCATCATTGAAATTGCCTGAATTAATCCTCCTCCGAAAAAAAGTCCGGCAATTCCTGCTACTGCACCGCTAATAACAGTGTACCAAAGAGATATGCCGACACTATTTTTTCTTGGAATGATAGTTAAATAGTAATAATTTAAACTGGAATCAAGCCCACATAAACATATTCCTCCAACAAAGAAAATAATAAAAGAAAACCCCCAGTTAAAATCACTTGGAGCAAAAATCCACAAAAGAGAGATAAAAAATAAAAGCAAGACATATATTATGAGCAGAGGTTTTGGCCCGGTTTCATCCGCTATAATTCCGTTCAGGTAAGTGATAACAATTCCGCCACCCATTTGTACAAAAGCAAAGATAAGGGCTGTTTGATCGGAAACGTTATATAATTGTTTTAGTGCAAGTATTGATATAGGAACAATAAGTATCAATCCGGCACGAGTGAATGATCTGCAGAAAAGAAAAGTCCTATACTCTTTTTCTTTCCAAATAGAGGCAAGTATATTTTTCGTGTTTATTGAACGAGCGGATTTTTGCGGCACATCTGTTTCACGCAGGCCAATAAAAAGAAAACTGCAAGCAAGCAAAGTCAATCCGCCAAGTAATATCACCAACTGAAATATTAATAGGGATTTATGCCATGACATGAATCCTATAACACAAGCCATAGCAATAATATTAGCTATTGTATAGAAAAGGAAATATTTGGATGAAAAGTCCCCCCGATTCTCTTTATTTGTAAATTCTCCCATTAAAGGTTGAGTAGATGCTGTTCCGATTGATTTAAAAACAAAAAACAAAAAAGTTACAGATGTAATGAGTATTATTATCAGGGCTTTATTCGTCCCCAGATAGTTTAAAAAGGGTATTAATGCGAGGGCTGAGGCTGTAAAACCGCATAATATCCAAGCCAATCTCATTGTCATGCCTGCACCAAGTTTTGAAATAGACTTTTTTCCAGTAAATGCAAATAGTGTTCCCAAATAGCCAAAGGATGCAATAACTGCAACGATAGGAGTAGTACATCCTACTTTGAGAAGGTAAAGGCTTAAAACATTGCCGGTAATAAAAGTCAGTGCTATTCCATTTAGGAAAGAGAAAGATAATAATATTTTCCTGCCCCTGGCTTGTTTCGACAGAGATAGTTCCTCGTTTGTTATCATTCCAAATGTTTCTTTTTATCAAAGACCAACAATTGCGAAAATACCATTATTGTTAATATAATGACAAAGATTTGATTAACACTTTGTAAATTAAAATTGTTTAGGTGCTTAAACGACTTCAATTATAAATGTCATAAAAGCTTGAAAAAAAAGCAAAAAAAAAGGGAACCGAATTCGGCTCCCTTTTAAGGTATTGTTTATTACAATTATTTTATTGTAATCTTTTCAGTAAATATTTCATTATTTGTTTCAAGTTGAATGAAATAAATTCCTGATTGATAATTTGAAGTATTAATATTTAAAATAGAATTATTTGATTCGTTGTCGAACATAATTTGACCAACGGAATTCAATACCCTAATACGGTTTATAGTATTGTTTGACACTATATTCAGTATATCTGAAGCCGGATTTGGATAGATACTAATTTCTGTTAAAATTGTTTTCTCAGTTCCGATAGCTCCTTTAGTTACATTTACAACACTAAATTCACCATCAATTGCCGGGAATAGTGTTTTTGTGTAAGCTGTAGGATATTCATTATCAAAAGTGTATGTAGCAGAAATTATTGTTTGACTTTGTGCATCCCAAACTTCCATAGTAACTTCGTTTCCAATTTTGTAACCCTGTCCGTTTGAAATTGTACTAAATACAGGAATACTGTTATCAAGTGCATTGTCTGAAGAAATAACACTTGTTCCAACTAATTTGTTAGCGTCATAAACAGCAACTTCATCGCCAATGTTCAAGCCCGAAACATAGATAGTGTAAACCGGATCAGCGGCATTACCACCTTCGAAATTAAAATTATTTACAGCTTGCGGTGTCAATGAGGATAATGTTGCTTTAACAGGAATATTATATACTAATTCGTCCTCAGCAAACATTTTAATTAAATAACCGTCGCCGGGATTTGCATTACCAATTCCGTTAACCCAATTAGGTCCAATTTTTCTAAGCATTTCACCGTTTGAATTTCTGATATAATCCAAATCATCACTTAAAATTCCATCGAATGCATAAAGAGCATCGATAGATTGTTCAGGAAGATAACTGACAAACTGATAACCTATTTGAAGATCAATTACTGTTAATGGGTTCAATTCAACACCTTCAAATTCAAGAGACTCGGCGCCAAGCATTTTAAAGAGGAAACCTTCGGCAGATATCCATTCACCTATTCCATTTACCCAGTTAGGTCCAATTTTTCTTAAAACTTCACCATTTGAATTTCTTACAAAATCAAGATTTTCGTTCAAAATATCCTCTAAAACAACAAGCATATCAGGGTTTTCAACTTCAATTCGTGAAGAAATAAATTGATAACCGTTATTTAATTCCACAACCTGAATTGTTCCGCCTGATGACATTAATCCAAAGAATTCAAGATATTTTGTCATTAATTCCTCTTTAGTTGCATCGCTATCATCAAGGCCTCCAAATTCGAATGATACACCTATAGTTGCATAATCACCGGCATCAAAAGAAACACCGCAACCATAATTAGGCGATTGGTTTTCGAAGATCATTACTGCTGATCCGGTTGGAGCAATATGATCAATCCAACTGTTTTGACCTGAATAATTAAACGTCATTCCTTCGGTAAACGAACCGCTTTGGCCCAAAATAGTACCCAGATCGCTTGAACCATCAGCTAAACCGTTAATATTAAACATAGGATGAACGGGGGTTGGAGAATTATAATACCATGTGTCGCCACCTTCCATATAAAGTTTACCTCCACCGTTTAGGAAATCAGCAAGGAGCTGTCCTTCGCTATCTGTTAGAACGTGATTATCGGAATAAATACCGAGACATACAAAAGCTGAAGAATATAAAGAAAGGTCAGCCGGAATAGATGTAGAATACTCGCAAGCAACATTCAAATTATCAATACTTGCCTGAATTGCAGCACCAGAAGAAGGATCTTCATCAAGGTCAATAATTACAACAGGGATTTGTCCGATTACAACACCAAAGTTGCCGGAAGCTGTAATATCGTAGTCAGCTTCAATATCAAAATCCAGATTAGCAAGATGTCCTGTTGGAGTTCCTGCATCAGCAGTAATGCTAAATACCTGTTCACCAATATTATCAGGAGTTATATTTCCATAAGATTGTGAGGCTGTATTGATTGTAAGGTAAGGATCGGATGAAAGAAGTTCACCAATTACATTATATGCATCAGCTGAACCAATATTTCCAACAAAAATTGTAACATCTGTAGTTTCGCCCGGATCAATAGTTCCGTTACCCGCAATTTCAAAAGTAACAAATTCCAGAATAGGTGCATGTGCTTTTATAACAAATGTTCCAGTCCAAACATCAATTCCATCGGTAGCTTCAAAAGCAAACATAATATTGTGATCATCAGGAACATTATATCCGACATGAATTTCAAAACCGTCAGCAACTGAAACAACTTCATCGGGATCAACGTTACCGTAGTTTTCCGAATCGTCGTTTATAGTAGTATATGCATCAGTTGTTGAAATAGTAACATCAACATTGTTTGCTGTTGCTATACCAACATTTTCAATTGCAATTGTTAATTTTACTGTTTCACCATAATCAAGCATACCATTATTATTTCCGGCTGCATCATTAATTTCGTAAGATTCCATAAGAATATATGGACCGTCAGGAGCAGTTACAACAACAGCACCAATATGTGGTTGTCTGTTTTGTTTTGTAACAACTATGTCAACTACACCGGGAACAGAAATAGGATCTAAGGAAACAATAGCAATTCCGGAATCATCGGCAATACCACCACCATAAAGAACACCGTCTCTTGATATTCCGACATAAGCATAAGGTTCGGTAGTTACAGTAAAAGTTTCGCTGTTAAGCATCATAGCTCCGGGATAGCTAATTGTTAATTCAGGTGGTTCTGAAAAATAGATCATTAATGAAGGATCGCCCATCAAACAATAAATTTCCCAATAATAATCACCACTGCCAGGAGCGCCTTCTGCAACAGCAAGGTTTCCTGCAAAAACCATTTGATCTTGTGTGATATACCAATCTTCGATAGGTTCGCCATGATCATGAAAAGTTCCGTCATAAGCTCCAAGGGTAGTTTCTTCATAAGAAGGAGGATCTTGTGTGATTGGTCCTACACCAACTCCCCAATAATAATCAGGATCCCACATTGTACTATTTGACCCACCAATGTATCCGAGAGCTCCTTTATTTGCAGCTCTAAGAATTTCTTCAGCAAAACATGTTCCATCATAAGCGCTTGAAGAGCAACAATTACCTACAAGTAAGCCATATTGGTTAGCATTTTGTAAACCGGAAATATCACTTGTTGTAAATGAAGGGTCAGCCCAACCCGCAGAGCTGCAATGAGCAGTATAATTACCATAAGATACACCATCACTTATATTTTGAATAATATTTGCAGAATTACTACCAGATTCGGGATATAAATAAACATGAGCTGTTAGACCGTGAGCAGTGTTAAAATAATTTTCTGTTCCATAATTAATTTGACCGTTACCCCAGTCATATCCGTGGCTGCCGTCCATACCTGCAACCATAACGACTTCATTTAGATAAGAAGGATCGGGCATTAAATATTGTTCGTATTCAAGGGTTTTATCAATTTGAGGTTGTAACTGCCCTGCATTATTTGCCGAAAAACGGCCATAATATAATTCAGGTAACATATCGCCTGTATATTCACAATAATATAAATCGGTTACGTGGCCACCTGTGGTTCCGTTAAAAGCAGGAATTTGTGCAACATCACCAACGAATAATACAAAGGCGGGTGGTGGGTCATCCGGTGTACCGGCATCATATAATCCTTCTAAATAGTTTTTTATTGAAGTTGTGGAGGTTCCAACATTTGGATCGTTAGTATAAGCTTCGATTATCTCAAATCCTTTTTTTGTTTTCCATTCAATAAAAGGCTGAAGTTGTGTTTCAAACATAGGGTCGGAAACGATAACATACTTAACCGGAGAATCGGTGATCAGTTCTTTGCTATCAAGGTTTTTATAATTTAAAATTTGACTTTTCAAGCCATTGAAGAAAATATTTGAATTGTTTTTCTTTTTATTAATAGTTTGAGTTACATCAGCTCCTTCAAATAAAACTTCAACATTAATTTCTTCATAAATTTTTACCGTATTTGTAACCGGATTATATTGAATTGGAGAAATGTTTAAACGAGCAATTCTGATACCTCTCATAATTCCCAAAACATCAACACTAACAAGAGTTGTGGGATTGAATGAATTTCTTTGATAAGCTCTTTGGTTAATAACTATTTCTGTTTCTCCCTCTTCACCCTTGTTAACCTGGGGTTGAGTCGGGAAAACAATATTCGTAATTCCTAATTCTTCTAAAGTATATTCATTAACTTTAAAATCAATTACATTAACCGTTGCAGTCGAATTCATTGGAATTTCTATCAATCTTCTGTTGACAGGTAATTTTGGAAATCCGATTTTCTGTGTATAAGAATATCCTTCAATACTAAATTCAGTAAAATCACCTTTATCTGTTTTTACTTCAAAAAAGTTGATATCGGATACTGAGTTTTCAACCTGCAATTTAAGATAAGTGTTCTCAAGCACTTTAATTGCAGTTTTTTCATCATTCAGCTTTATGTTTTCAGCATAAAGACTAAATGAAGTTAGAAAAAAACAAACTGCTATTAATAATGCTTGTAATTTTCTCATTTTGTAAATTGTTTTCATTTTTCTCATTTTTAATTTTAATAAAACATTTAATTTATCATCATTATTTTGTTAATTTTCGTTGTATTAATTATTAAAACACCGGAGCTTTTTTCTGAAATTAATTAAGTTGCGGTGTTTTTGATATTTTTAGATTATATAATAACCATTACTTTTGATTCGGTAAATTTCTCAACAGAACCTTCAATTTCTAATTTATATTGATAAATACCCGGAGTGAAATCTGAGCAATCAATATTAATATTATAAGTTCCTTTTGATTGAACTTGATTTATAGGAATTGATACCTGTTGTCCGAATGAATTAAAAATAGTAAGTTTTACTTTTCCTGATTCTCCTAAACCGTAAGCAATAGTTGTTTTATTATTTAATGGATTAGGATAGTTATTACCGAGAAAAGTATTTGAGAGAATATTTTCTTTTATTTTCAAATCAGAAAAATCAAGGGTTCCATAACTGTATTGCCCGTCTTCAGTTGGGAAATTAACACCTGTGAAGGCCTTATCGGCCGAAATCAAGTTGAAATCGAAATCAATAATTTCCATATTATTAGCATTGTTCCAAACCTTTATTGTAAACGGATAATCAGGGCTATAACCTTTGCTATCATTTAAAGTTCCAAAAACAGTTAAAACGTTCTGATATTTATTATTTTCTGATAAAGTTTGATTAATTACGGCAGAGCCAACGAGAGTTTTGCCATCAAAAATTCCAATTTCATCACCGATATTTATATAATTCCCACTTTCTGTTTGCTCATTAAGATAAATTGTCCAGACAGCGTCGGCAGCATTTCCTCCATCAAATGTAAAATGAACCGGTATTAATTGTTTAGTATAAGTTAATTTTTTGCCTGAGGCAGGATAAATTAAAATATCAGAATTAAACATTTTAATTAAATAACCTTCACCCGACTCAACATTTCCGATACCGTTTACCCAGTTTGGTCCGATTTTCCTTAAAATTTCACCATTTGAGTTTCTTATAAAATCAAGGTCATCACCAATTATTTCAGCAAATGCATCCATTGCATCCATTGCATTTAAAGGTAAATAGCTTACAAATTGGTATCCTGTAACAAGATTAATAGGAGTTTGTGCATTTAATTGTTCTCCCTCAATAATCAAGGTTTCAGAACCATTCATTTTAAATAAATAACCTTCTGTTACCGACCAATCACCGATTCCGTTTACCCAGTTTGGTCCAATTTTTCTTAAAACTTCACCATTTGAATTTCTTACGTAATCAAGATTATCGTTTAGAATATCCTGAAGAACCACAATCATATCATTTTCTAATGGCTCAACACTTGAAGATGCAAATTGATAGCCTTCCGAAAGTTCAATTGTTTGTGTAGCGGCTGCACCTTCCTGAACAATTAATGAAACAGGAATTGTAATTACCGGTTCATCGGGATCATTGCTGGTAAGTGTTAAGTCTGCTGTATAAGTATCTTCTTCCATATCTGTTGCATCAAAATCAAGTGCAATAGTTTCTGATTCGCCTGCAGCAATAGTACCTGAGCTTGGTGATACTGCCAACCAACTAACAACATTAATAGTATAATCTTCAACCTCACCATAAGATGTAGCTTCACAAGGTTCGGGTGTACCATAATATTGTATTCTTATTCTCATTCTTGTACTTCCTCCAATTGCATCATCCGGAGGGATAATATTTGCAGTATAAACATCAGGGCCACCGTTAGGGCTTATGGCTTCATCGCCATCAAATTCTTCATTCTGATTCCAGTCAACCCAAATCATGCATTCGTCGCCATTCCATGAATTACCGTTAGTAATAGTAATTGGATATGAATCTCCTGCATTCATTGTTGTAGAAAGATCAGTATAATCGCCATACTCGGTACAGTCAGATGAATTGTTAATATCTCCAACTTCTACATTGCTGATATATTCGTCGCATCCACCACTTGCAGAACAATAATCTTTACTGTCTTTTGAGTTGATGCTGATAGCAATTTCATATTCAAGTTCAAGCTCTCCTTCATTATTTATTATTAGAGATTCCGAAACGGTTTGATCAGGTTGAAGAATTTTAGTAAATGAATTTTGAGAAACAGCAATATTCGGATTTCCCCATTGAATTGATTGGGCAGGCCCCAAAGATTCTCCTTCATCAAGGAAAGCAGTTACTTTGTATTGAAAAACACCATAGTTGGGAAGATTATCTGAAAAAGTTAAATCAGTAGTAGTCCCAAGTTGTTCGCCATTACGGTAAACAATAAAATATTGGAAACCGGCAACACTTTCAAATTGCCATTCAAGATCAACAGTACCAGTTTCTTCGTTAAGATCGGCAATTAAATCAGTTGGACGGGGGAGATTATTTGTTTGATAAGGTGAAACATAAGTCATTGCGGTACCAGAACGATTGTCAGTCCAGCAAGGATAAACCATTCCACCAAAAGCAGAAATTCCAAGATAATCACCAAAATAACTACCTGCTAAACCGGGAATCGGAGAGGGAGTAAAAGATACATCGCTAACTTTGAAATCTTCCCATGTTTCTCCTCCATCAAAAGAATTTGCCGCAAAAACTTCGCATTGGTTTGAAGCAACATTTCTGTCATCATAGAAAACAACACTTAATGCTCCGCTTTCAGGATCGCAAGTTATCCATGGAAAATAATGTTCTTTCCCTAATCCGGAAGGATCCTGGTTAATTTTCACAGGGGTTGACCATGAATCGCCACCATCTTCCGAACGAATAATATAACTATCAATGTCATTACCTGAGTTAATTCCGGGAACTCCGACATTTGCCCAAACAACATAAATATTGCCTCTGTTTGGTCCATTACTTATATCAACTGCCATAACAGGAAAAGAATTAACTCTCATATTTTTTGAAGTTTCAGTATTCCTGATACCTCTGATATTATTTATTATTTTTGTCGGTGCTGCAAAACTTGCTCCTCCATTAGTTGATTTTGCCATTCCGATTGCTTTTTCATCTTGTGGCCATCCGTCATAAATTGCAAAAATCACATAAACTTCGCCATTCGGGCCGGTTTGAATATTAACTCCCTGGCAATGCCCGCTCGCAATACCCTGGCTGACGTTGATTGTACTTGACCATGTTTCGCCATTATCAACTGAACGAGCAAGTTCAATATCACTATCATTTGACCCGCCGAAAGGAGTCCATGCATCATAAAGGTTTCCGGAGTAAAGACTTGTAGGCGAGTTGTCAATCCATAAATGATTTTTATCCAAAGTGTTTCCGCCACCGTTTTTTACAGTTTTAGCAGTCCAGCTTTGTCCGTTATCATCGGAATAAGAAATGCCTTGCCCGAGTCCGCTATTAATGTAACCAACAAAATATCTGCCATTTAAACCAATAGCTGTAGCAGGGTCACCTGAGTTAGGGCCACCTGCTCCTTGTACTTCTCCGCCCCAGTTCAAACCTGCATCAAAAGTAAAAAAGTCGTTAGCACCGAAAAGCGACCCGACAGGGTTTTGAGTAGAATTATTTGAATTTAAAGCGTTTTCGTTATCATTTGGATTAACAAAAATTGAATTTTCACTCTGTGTTGAATTTACCGAGGTAACAGGAACATCGGGTGAGTCTTCAGTTACAACTCCAATTGCATCAATTTCACTACCCCTAAATGTAGCTTTTTCAACTTTAACAACAGGGTTTAAAGTAGCAAGGCCTTCTTTTGCCTTTCTTTTCCAGTATCCGTTATTATCAACCCTTGTGTTTACATCATTGGATTGATTTTTAGTTTTTTCCCTGTTTTTCGCTTCGTTTTGTCCAAACATAAAGACAGGAACGATCATTATTATTGCTAATAATGGTAAGAATTTTCTTTGTTTTTGTAAAAGTTTCATATTAATTATATTTGTTAAATTTATATTATTCAAATTATTGATTCAATTATTATTATGACAACCCTATTTGTTTAAAGGTTGCACTTAAATATGTGTATTATATTATTGAAAAATCATTGATTTTATCATACAAAAAGCTGCGTCATTTTTGACGCAGCTTTGTTATATCATTATTTATCCGTATTTTATAATAAGCCTTTTTTATGTTTTTCTCCCAAGACTTTTAACATATCCTGAGTCATTGCATCAAGATTATAAGCAGGTTTCCATCCCCATTCTTCACGGGCTGCACTATCATCAACCGAATTTGGCCACGAATCGGCAATTGCCTGTCGAGAATCCGGTTCATAAGAAACCTCAAATTCAGGAATATACTTTTTAATTGAAGCGGCCAATTCACCGGCCGTAAAACTCATTGCACCAACATTAAAATCAGAATGATGTTTTAGTTTAGAAAAATCAGCTTGCATAAGATCAATTGTTGCTTTGAGGCAATCAGGCATATACATCATTGGTAAGCGAGTATCTTCCTTTACAAAACAAGTATATTTTTTGTTTTTAATTGCTTCGTAATAAATTGCAACGGCATAATCAGTCGTGCCGCCTCCGGGTAGAGTTTCATTACTGATTATTCCAGGATATCTTAAACCCCTAACATCGAGCCCGTATCGTCTTACATAATAATCGGCTAATAATTCGCCGGCAACTTTCGTAACACCATACATTGTAGTTGGCCGAAGAATAGTTTCCTGAGGCGTGTTATCAATTGGAGTTTCAGGTCCAAAGACAGCAATTGAACTGGGAATCAAAACTTGTTCCATTTTCATTTCTCGTGCAATCTCCAATGTATTTATCAAACCGTTCATATTAACATCCCAAGCCAACATAGGTTTGTCTTCCCCAACTGCCGACAATATTGCAGCCATATTTACTATTGTATCAATATTGTATTTTTTACAAATATTTTCAAGGTCTTCCCTGCTTGTTGTATCAAAAAACTCAAATGGCCCAGAGTTTAAAAGTTTTTCAGAGGGTTTGGTTCTTCTACCATTGGCAACTACATTTTCATTACCATAAATTTTCCTAAGTTCAAGTGTAAATTCCGAACCTATTTGGCCAACAGATCCGATTACTAATATCTTTTTCATAAAAAATTACTATTATTATTTTATTTATATTTATGTTAATTTTGAAGGCAAAAATAATAATTTTCTAATATGCGGCTATATCAATTGATTATTTTTAATTACTTATATTAAAATTCTTGGAACGCTGAACGAATTTTTTCGGAATGTAAACCGACTGCTTGGGAATGCAAACCGATCTTTCGGGAAAGCAGACCGACTACCCGGGAATGCATATCAACTACTTGTGAAAGCTACCCAACCATCTGGAAATGCAAGCCTCGAACTTGATGTTTTCGGACTAAACACTCAAAAAAAATGAGTTTCCGTGCAAACACTTAAGTATGTACTTTTTATTATCTATTTAAAGGTTAAAACCCTGCAATTTCATTGCTTTACTTTAGTTTCTATGAATATTTAATGTCGAATATCGATTAACGAATAATGATTTAAGAAGTGTTCTTTTGCGTAAGTACAATTACTTCAAAATTCTTAAATCGTTAATCGGTGTTCATTATTCAATTATATTTAAAAGGAATTTCATTCCTTGCTTTGTTAAAACTATGGATTTTCAATCCATAGTGATTTATTTTGTATTGTTTTCATATATGAAAATAAATTTAGCTTCTGATAAACGAATTAATATTATTTCAATTCTCAAAATATTTGACATGTACTTGTAAGACTTTTTTAACTGTTACTCGTTTTTGCAAGTTCTGGGTTTAGTTGAAAATCTTTTTGAATAACAAAAGCGACAAGTATTATAAGATTAATTAAACCGACATATAACTTATATCTTTACAAGAAGATAATTCGACTAAATATCATTTTGGTAATATTTTTATTTGTCTATTTATTAGTTTGATTGGTTAAAATGCGAGAAATATAATTTTTTTATATGTAATATTGTGAGAAATTATTGTAATATTGACATTATTTAAGAAAATTGATAAAAGGGTTCTTCGATTTTTTTGAATCAGGAAGGAAAAAATGATTTATTAGAACG
>Ga0075112_1000455_pt1 | contig 18023 bp, 13 predicted proteins | sample AntAceMetag02UKF_FD_69783 | JGI IMG/M metagenome (GOLD analysis project Ga0075112, IMG submission 69783) | Saline lake microbial communities from Ace Lake, Antarctica - Antarctic Ace Lake Metagenome 02UKF | ecosystem: Environmental > Aquatic > Non-marine Saline and Alkaline > Saline | place... | reverse complement strand
GCTTTTTTACTTTTTAATACTCCTGATAATGTGGCAACACCTTGCTCAGTAAATACAAAAGGAAGAAACTTTCTATGTTTTCCTTGTTGATTTTCTAAGATTCCATTTTGGAAGCTTATAATTTTACTTCTAATTTCTTCATATTCGTCTTTTGTTAATTTGAACATGAAATCTTCGGGAAATCTTTCAAGATTCCTACTTACTGCTTTATTTAAGTTTCCTGTAGTTACATCATATAATTTTGCTAAATCCTCATCTAACATTACTTTCATATCTCTAATAGTGTAAATCTTCTCTTTAATATTCTCTTCATCCATAATTGTAATTTCTTTTGTCATATTTATTTACCTCATCTATTGTTAATAAAGTCCTTTCTGCTTTTTCCGGAATAATTCTAACAATTCAATCCCATCTCCTTTATTTTCTGAACCATTAGTGAAGCTATATTCTTATCTTTCAATAATAAATTCATTAAATCATCTGATTTTATTCTTTTCTCTGAAACTTCATTCAGTTCACAAGAAGTTTTCACATCTAATGCACCACCACATTTTGAACAAAATTTAGATTCACAATCATTTATGAAATCACATTTAACACAAATTTTAGGTTTCAAAACTGAATCTTCTTTTTCTTCTAATTTATGAATTCCATTCAAAGCTAATAATGAATCTTCTATTTTTCTACCATTCATATGAACATAAGTTGAAGGCATATCACTTCCTTGAATCCATCCGAAATATTGGTTCATTTGAAATTCTGTTAAATGGTCTGCTAAAAAACTCGCTCTTGAATGTCTAAAAAAATGTGGATTGAATTTTTTCTTAATTCCTGCTCTAGTAAAATTATTTCTTAATATTTTAGCCATTGCTTGATATTGCATTATCTTTCCAAAATTAGTGTTACCTATATTAATCCATAATGGAGATTCTCTATCATCTTTATTTGGATGTGAATTAATCCATGTCATTACATGAGGTGTTGAAGAAATCAATCTAATTGCTCTATGTCCTGTTTTTCCCATTACATCAATCATAATTCCATATTTATCAAAAGAAACATTTTTGATTTGTAGTGACCCTATTTCTCCAATTCTTGCTCCTGATTCATATAAAATTGAAATAAAAGCTTTATCTCTTGGATGTTTTGCTGAATGAATTGCTTGTTTAATCTCTTCTTCTGTGATTAAATCTCCTGCTGAATGAACTTCTTTATCTGTTGTTTTCATTCTTGTACTAATCCATTTTACAGAATCAGGATATTCTATATCATCATTTAACCATTTGTAGAATCTTTTTAACATAGACTTATATGTAATCTTAGTCCACATTTTAAAATCATCATTATCTTGTAAAATAGAAACTGCTTTCATAATTTCTTTTTTATCAGCTTTATCAAAATCATTTTTAATTAACAAAGCCCAATCTCTCAGAACACCATAATATCTTTCAATTCTAGCTTTACTTAAATTTTCTAATTTACAATGGTCTACAAATTCAAAAATAAGTGTTTTATTTCTTTCAGAAATATTAGATTCTGAAAGTCTTAAAATTGCTTTTTCAATCTTTTTTTTGTAGTTATACAAATCAAATCCGTTTTTCATATTAAACTCCTAAGAAGAACTTATTTATAACTCTTGTAGCCCATAAAGGTACCTTGGCGTATAACCAGGAGTAGAACGCCAACGCCCGACATTCTCTTCGGGGTGTAACGCCATTAGTTTTCTGGCTATTAACCTAGAGTAGAACGCCAATGCCCGGATTTGAACCGGGATATCCTTGCGGAAACAAGCTAGATGGTACCGTCCTTGGAAAGTAATTCCAGGCTTACGCTCTTCCTTGAATTAACAAAAAAGATTTGCGCAGTACCAGGTTGTGCCACATTGGCAATAAGAACTTAGAAATTTAACCCCTTTATAAAATTTACTTAACTTTTGTCTTAGGGCCTTCATAAACTGCTACAACTTCTGTATAAACTTCATCTAATACAATTTTATAAATTAAAAAGATTGGTATCGCTAAGATCATTCCTAAAGGTCCAAACAATTTAGCGCCTGCTAAAATCAATACAATACTGAGCAGAGCATCCATTTTAACTTTATGTGATATAAAGAATGGAATTACATACAAGTTATCAAATGCTTGAGCTATAATCACCGTGATTAAAACAAATAAAGCATGCATAGGTGAATTAAGTAATCCAACAATTAATGGAGGTATCGCTCCTACAAAAGGACCTAAATAAGGTACTATGTTAAGAACCCCTGCTAAGATTCCAAGAAATAACCATCCTTGAATTCCAGAAAAGTAAAAACCAATAATACAAATGAAAGCAATAAAAAAACTTTCATAGAACTTTGCATTAGTAAAATCTTTTAATTGATTACCAACTCTTGTAATTGCTCTTTTAGAAGCATCATGAAATTTAACCGGTACAATTTCTACTGCTTGTTTCATAATAGTTAATCTTTTCTTAAAATACATATAAAATACTAAAGGTATTATTAATACTGCATTTACAATATAACCAGGTAATGCTGAAACGAAATCTGCTAATTTATCAAAAATATAAGTTTGTACAATTGCAATAGTTTCTAAAGTGAAAATTTTTTTACCAAAAACTTCAGGAATGTAATCTTTTATAACTAAATAATATGAATTTAAAGACATTGTATTATTACTTGAGAAAACTCCACTTAAACCAGTAATGGCATTTACAAAAATTAAGTAAATTCCATACAATAAACCAACTAATAAAATATAACCCACAGTCCTCTTAATGAACTTAGGAAACTTAACATATTCACATAATTTATCATAAAGTCGTTTAGATTTACTTGTAACAAATACTAAAACTACCGCTACTAAAAATATTATGAAAATTTCTTCAAAATAGAATAACATAGACAATACAAGAGTCATGAATATAGTTACAACTATAACAATTTTCCAAACATTTGCATTTGTTGTTAAAGCCACACTATACTATATATGTATTAGTTTTTTAATCTTTCTATTTATACAATAAATTTATATATAATTTGGACAATGTGATATTATGGAAATTATTATAGGATCTGACGAATCACTCAAAGGTGATTCTTTTGGTGGAATTTGTGTAGCTGCTGTTAAAGCAGACCCAGAAGTTAGAAATCTCTTAGAAGAAATGGGTGTTCAAGATTCTAAAAAACTTACAGACCACAAAATTAATGTTTTAGCTCAAAGAATTAAAGAAATTGCTAAAGTCTATTTCATTAACTTATATCCAGAAGAATATAACAAAAGAGTTATGGAGTTAGGAGGAGTTACTCCTTTACTAAATAAAATGCATACAGAATGTATTAATTCTTTACGTTCTGGTTTTGACCATGCTATTGTTGACAAATATCCTGGTTGTGATATTAAAAATGCTAAACTTGAAGAAAAAGCAGATTCTCTTTATGTTGAAGTGGCAGCTGCATCAATTATTGCAAGACATGAAGCACTTAAACAAATGAAAGACCTTTCAGTTCAAGCAGGCTTTACTTTACCATTAGGTTCTACACATGTTACTGACGCTTTAGTTAAATTAAGAGATACTAAGTTAGATTTTAATAAATTTACTAAGACTTCTTTCAAAAATGTTAAGTTTATAATGGAAACCAGACAATAAACAAATTGGCTACTTAATACTTGAAGCTAATAAACTTTTTAAATAACATTCTTTTACTATGTATTATGAAAATATTAACCATATCAATTTTAGTATTCCTATTAATTGGTGGATATATCATTTATCAAGCAGGAAATACAAATTTTAGCGAAGGCGAAGACAGAGGTTTATTTTTATTCAAATTTTCTAAATGGGTTTTTAATGTTGGTGGAAATGTAGTTGATGTTACAGGTAGCGCTATTGGAACTGCTATGGACCACACTTGGTTACCAGAAACAAATAGTACTGAAAATAAATCTGAATAAAATCGGAATTATTCTAAGTTTTTCTTAAAACAATTTATTAAAGTTTATTTTAATATTATTTTATGATTTCAGATACACAACATTTATATAATAATCTTACTTTTCTTACAAGTAAGATGATTACAGACATAAGAAGTGCAACCATTACTGAAAAAGGACAGATTTCTATTCCTAAATCTTTAAGAAAAAATAAATTTTTCAAGGAAGGAAGTAAAATTGCAATTCTTACATTTAAAGACCATGTTGAATTAAGACCTTTATCTGAAATTAGTAAAAATATGGAAACTGCTTTAGCTAGTGAAAAAGTTTTGGCTAAAGAGTGGAATACTAAGGAAGAGGATAAAGCATGGAAAGATTTGTAAAAGGTGATGTTGTTATTGTTCCATTTCCATTTTCTAATTTGAGTGATTCTAAAAAACGACCCGCTTTAGTAATTGCAAATACTTCAGGTAATGATCTGATGTTAGCTCAGATAACTAGCAAATATACTTCTAACTATTCTTTAAATATTTCAAATGAAGATTTTGGGAAAGGTAATTTGCCTTTGTTAAGTTTTGTAAAAATTAATAAGCTATTTTCTGCAGACAAATCTATCGTGAATTATAAAATTGGAACTTTGAAACAAAATAAAATAAAAGAAGTTGAAAATAAATTAGTTGATTTATTTAGAAGATAATTATTTCAATGTTACTTCTATACTCAAAACATTCTGTTTTGGTCTGTTAAACTGATTTTAACATTCACCACTAAAAGGGATGTAAGAAAATTACTTTCAGGTTACTTCCATACTCAAAGCATTCTGCTTTGGTCGACAGTTACTTCCAAGTAACCGTCACGTCATCTGTTCTTAAATGAGGATCTATCTTAGAATCTACTATTTCAGTCTTTTTACCAGAATTGTACTCTACCATTCCTTGGAATGCTATCATTACACCATTATCTACATTAAATTGATTTTCTAGAACATAAAAGTCTACACCACGAGCTTCACACATTATTTTACACATTTCTTGAAGTCTTGTATTACAAGCAACTCCACCACCTAATAATAATTCAGTTTTTTCTGTGTGTGCTATTGCTCTTTCAGCTACTTCAACCATCATTGCGAATACAGTTTCTTGAACTGAATAAGCTAAATCTTCATGTGAGAAATTTTTTCTTAATTTATCTTGTAAATTTGTATTTAATCCTGAAAATTGAACATCCATTCCTTTTACAGAATAGGGTAATTCAATATACTTTCCTGATTCTGCTAATTTTTGAATTTTTGGTCCCCCAGGAAATCCTAATCCCATATCCCTTGCAAATGTATCTAAGAAATTTCCAATTCCAACATCTAATGTTTCACCAAAAATTCTATACTTGCCACCTTCATAAGCAATTACTTGTGTATTAGCTCCAGATACATATAATAATATACTATCTTTTGCTCCAGTTAATTGTTCTCCTATTGTTAGATGTGCAATACAATGATTAATTCCTATTAATGGAATTTTGTGTAGAATGCTTAATGCTCTTGCCATTACACCACCAACTTTAAGCATATGCCCCATCCCTGGAGATTGAGAAAAAGATATTAAGTCAATATCTTTCATTTTTAATCCAGCTTTTTCTAAAGCGCCATTAACAACTTTATCACACAATTCTACATGATGTTTTTGTGCTTGGAAAGGAATCATTCCGCCCTCTTCTGTAGTGAAGCACTCTTTAACGTTAGCTAAGATTTCTTTCTTATCGTTAATTATACCTACACCCAGTGTGTGAGCTGTTGATTCTATTCCTAATATAATCATTTTAAAATAAATAAAATGCTCGGAACTTTTGGTTCCGGCACAACATTATGTTGAAAGATTGAATTTAATCAATCAATAATGCAATTTGTTTTGGATCATACTTCCAATTTTGTGGTAATCTACCTGTTTCTCTGTAGTATTTAACTAATCTTTTAGTTTTAGATTGAGTTAAGATTAATCCACGTTTTGCACCTTCATCTTTTCTGTTAGCTTCTAGATGTTTTCTAACCATAACTTCTTTCTTTAATAAACTCATTACATCATCTGGTATTTCCGGAAGTAAATCTTTTTCCTTTAACACTTGAGTAATACTTTTATCAAGAAGTGGTTTAACATCTGGAATTCCATAAGAATCTCTTAAATGAGCTCCAATTTTGGAAGCACTTTCGCCTTGCTTTGATAATTTTGCGATAAGCATTTCTATTTCTTTAGGTTTCATATCAACCCAAGTCGGTACTGGTCTTCCTATTGGTTTATAACTTTTTGATTTTCCTTTATCTCTTGAATGCATTCTTGCCATTTTATTTAATTTCCTTGGAGAAGTAGTCTTCGCTAATCTCTCCAGCATATGTGAGCCTTGACCTACATATCTATTGAATATTGTATTGTTTGAATGTTTCATTTATAAAGTTTGCTCAAAAATGAAAGATTTATATACTACATTACACGTAATTTGATTATGAAGAGGTTGTTTTTAATATTTATAATGCTATGTTGTTTTTCTACATTAGTTTCTGCCACACAATATTCAGACACTATTGACAAACAATTTACTACATCTTCTGCTTTTCTTTGGAAACCTAATACTCCCGGAACTATTTCTAGTTTGAAAATTAATGGACAAATTTTTGGAGAAGGTGATGTTTCTGTTAACATGATAAAAGGTGGAAATAAATATCTTATTTTTAAAAGATCTATTTCCAACGAAGAAATTAATTTAGAAGAACATCTTGAAATTCAAGAAGGAACTAATATTGGACTAATTCTTAAGTATGGGAATGGCAATTGGGATTCTAATAATGATGGTGTTGTTTCCAACAATGAAGGTATTGATTTTAAATTAGACCCTTTATTCTTTTCCCAATATGACCCTTATTTTTTATGTACCCTTTGGGAAGTTTATAGCGTAGATAATGAAGAGATTAATGCAGAATGTTATGGTTCTAACAAATGCTGTAACTTTTTAGGTCAATCTTCTATCATTGATGAATGGGATGAAGATTATGTTTTACTAAAAGGACAAGCAGAATCAACTTCTCGTAATGTAGTTTTAGCAAGAATCGTTTATTATGATGGAAACAATGTTGATTATAGTAATCACGATGGTTTGGGTGCTTTTTTTATTGAATCTGATGTTCAAAAACAAATGAATTTTACTTATGAATCCATCTTTGAATCTGAAAATTATTTTTTAGAAATTAATTTAGAAGATGATGTGATTTTCCACTTTAAAGAAATTAAATATACAATAGGAGAAGAAATTGTTGATACTGGATTAATAGATTATCCTGTTCAAGAACCAACTATAAACAACACAATAACAGAAGCTGTAACTAATCCAAACATCACACCAATAATTCCAATTTCAAAACCTGAATATGTTAAAAAAGAAGCACAAATTATTATTAAAAACACTAATAATTCCTTTTATTTTTTTGCTAATGATTTTTCGGAATTAACTAAGATTGAAATTGATAATAAAAATATTTTAATTAATGAAGTTATTTTAAATAATGAAATCCTTTTTGATACATGGTTTAAAGTTGAAAATAAAAATGACCCTAGTTATTACCAATCTTTGGATTTGAAATCTAACTATTACGATTTAGCAATTATTAATTTTAAAATTCAAAAAGAGGATTTAGCCGGTCATGAACTATCTGTTTACAACTCACAAGGTAAAATTAATTATATTAATTATATGAATGATTCTGATTATGTTTATTATAGAATTACTACTAAATTACATGATTTAGATTTTTATTTGAAAGAAATTGAATTAACTTCAGCATCTACTGAATTAAGAACTTATTTTAGAAACCCTGATGTAAATCCTTTATTTTATTTTATCTTCGCAGTTATCTTTTGTGTTGTTTTATTGATTTTGTATAATGTTCCGTTAAAAGTTTATGAAAAATATAGATCTTTTCGTTTTGCTGAAAAAGAAATTAAACTTGGAGAAAAACTTCTTGAAAAAGAAGAAGCTAAAATGATTCATTTCTTAAGAAAATGTCATGCAAAACATGATAAAAATAAAATTAAGAAATTAGAAAAACGTAAAACAAAAGATAATAAAGTAAAAGCTAAAGATAAAAGTAAAATAGAAAAAATTAATGATGACCTTAATTTTACTAACGATTCTCTTGAAAACGACTTCGATTTGGATAAAAAATAAAATTAATTGGAGACAAAACTAATTTTTTACGTTAAAAAATAGAAAGCTATAAAAAACAAAGATGAAGTCTTGGTTATATGATCATAGTTAGATACGCTGAAATTGGACTTAAAGGAAAGAATAGAGTTTTCTTTGAAAGAATGTTAGTTGATAATATTCAGAGGAAAATTAAATGTACTAAAGTTTCCAGACCAAGAGGACGTATTCTAGTTGATACCGAGGTTAAGAATATTAAAGCCTTAGACAAGATTTTTGGGATTTCATCTTATTCTGTTGCTAAAGAAATTGATTGGGATATTGAAGTTATCAAGAAAGAATGTTTTAAAGTTATTAAAAAAATGGAATTTAATTCTTTCAAAGTTAATGCTCAAAGATTAGATAAAACTTATCACATAAAATCTCCTGATATTAACAAAGAAGTTGGAGCTTACATTGTTGAAAAGATGGAAAAAGAAGTTGATCTTACAAATCCTGATGTTGAAATTAATATTGAAATTGTGAATAAAAAAGCTTATGTTTATTCTGATAAAATTGAAGGTCTAAAAGGATTACCTGTTGGAGTTTCAGGAAATGTTCTTTCTTTATTGTCGGGAGGAATAGACAGCCCAGTTTCATCATTATTACTGATGAAAAGAGGTTGTAAAGTTAATTTTATTCACTTTCACAATTACCCTTATGTTAAAAAACAAAGCTTAGAAAAGGTTAAAGAATTATTTAATATTGTCAAGGAATTTGAAAATAAAACTAAATTATTTTTAGTACCATTTACGGATGTTCAAAAAGAAATTGTTTCCAAATGTTCTTCTAAACTTAGAATTTTACTTTATAGAAGAGTTATGTTAAAAATTGCTGAAAAAGTTGCTCACAGAAATAAATGTAAAGCTTTGATCACTGGTGAAAATTTAGCTCAAGTTTCATCTCAAACTTTAATGAACATGTCTTGTGTTGCTAAATCAACTGGACTATTAATGTTAAGACCTTTAGTTGGCATGGATAAGTCAGATATTATTGAATTAGCTCAAAAATATGGAACTTATGAAAAATCAATTGAACCTCATGATGATTGTTGTACTTTCTTTGTTCCTAAGCATCCTGAAACTAATGCAAAGATGGAAGATGTTCTTGCAGATGAGTCTAAAATTGATGTTGATGCAATGGTAGAAGAATGTTTGAAGAATATTGAAGTTTTTGAGTAAGAAATTCTGTTTTATAATTATAGAAATCTTCTACTCGCTACGCTCACTATTGCCATACCTAAAAATCTTACTTTTAAGAGGAGATTTTTGGACGGTATCTTAAGGCAATAACGATGATTTCTATCCTTAAATCATAGAAAAGTTTATATATGAATTATTCTAGAATTATATTAGTATTGGGGGATATTAATGTATAGTATTAGAAGAGGTAAATTCATATTAAGTATAGTCTTAATTTTAGTCCTTTGTCTTAATGTTATTTTATTCTCCCAAAATATTGGTATTACTGGTTTCTTTGTTCAAGAAAGTTCTTTTTATGATAGTATTAATCGAGAGTTTGATGAAAATTCAATATTTCTGTGGTCCCCCAAGGATTTAGCAGAAGACTCTTATTTTGGTATTAGTGGTAATGCTTCAGGAAATGGTAATTTCAGAGTTTCTCTTGTTGATGATGACAGAATTATTGTTATTATTGATGAAGTTCTTGATAATGAAAAACTATTCTTTAATGAATACAATAATTACAAAGGTTTATTGGATCTTTCACCGGGTAAATTTTTAATTAGAGTAGAAGTTGATAATGTTGATGCCTCAATTGATTCTATTTATTACTCTAATTTTGAATTAGGAAAAGGTGTTTTTGATAAAGTTGAAATGGAATCTGCTTATGTGCCTGAAAACATTACAATTAACTATGAGGGCAGATATACCATTCTTACAACTGAAGATGGTTTTGATTTAATTATTAAAAACACCACAATTAGAGGTTTAAGACAATCTTCCAGAGTATTTTCTGATTTTGTAGATGATTTTGAAGTTAGTTCTGAAGTTTTCGCAATGGAAAGTGTTGATATTGACAATGCAACTATTGTTTTGAATAAAACTGGGAAAGTTAATGTAATTAAGAAATGTTTGAATTTTGAAATGGAAATCGGACTTTGTTTGTCAGGTTGGATAGATACAAAGATTCCTTTTATTCAAGATAATGAAACAATTACTTTTGTTGTTGATTCATTCTCTGCTTATGCAGGTGGTGAATTACCTTCTATTCAATGGGCTGACCCTGTAACACCTGACCCAGTAACTAATATAAATTCACAATCTGGTTTGACTTCTATTAATTGGACTTGGACTGATCCAGGAAATTCAGATTTTAATCATACAGAAGTTTGGTTAGATAATGTGTTTATGGTTAATACGACTTCTGCTATGTTTGATGCAACTGGTTTAACAACTAATCAAAGTTATACAATTCAATTAAGAGCTGTTGATAATATTGGCAATATAGCTGATTGGTTTAATGATACAGCGTCTACTGTTGAAGGTAATTCTGTTCCTAGAGTTAGTTTTGTAGAATTTGATCCTTATCAATTAAATTCTGTAACTGACGCAACTGTGTTGGGAATGTATTCAGATAGTAATGGTGATTCTGGTAGTGTTTCATTTGTATGGTTTGTAAATGGAAATTCTGTTTTTAATAATTCTGTTAATGTATCTACAGGAGATTCTTTTAATGATACTCTTGCTTTAGGTAACTTTTCTTTAAACGATAACGTAAGTGTTCAAATTACTGCTAATGATGGTTATGTTGATTCAATTGTATATGAAATCAATGACACAGTTGGAGCACAAGCACCAATCATTAATTCCTTTTATTTAAGTTCTAATATTTTAGGACTTGGAAAACAAATTAATTTCAATGTAACTGTTTCTAATGGAGATTTTGTTGTAGATTCAGTTTGGATTGATTTATCAAATTCACAAAAAAATGTAACCATTCCATTAACTGATTTAGGTAATTGGATTGGGAACTATATTTCTTTTGTACCTGGCGTTAACTACATAGATTTGTATGTTAATGACACAAATGGAAACTTAGAACACTGGAAAAAACAATATTCAGTGAGTGGAACTTTTAACATCAATATAGAAGTGGATAAGACTAATTACACTTTAAACGAATTAGTTGAGGCAATAGGATTGCCATAAGTTGTCCAAAGGGCATCTTGAAGGGGAAAATAAAAAATGATCAAACAAAATTCACAGAAAAAATCAGAAGGAAATAAAAAAATGAACGAAAAACAAAAAAAACTATCGTTGAATGGAACAATGTTGAGGATGTGTGTAGGATTGTTTTTCGGCATGATTTTAGCGCTGTCTGCTTTTGCGGGGCAAGTTCCAACGGCATTGGATACTGCCACTAAATGTGGAGATTTTCAGTATGTTCTGAATAATTCAGATTTAGTTGGAGATTTAGGAGGACATCCTGCTCCAGCAATGGGAGATTTAGATGCTGATGGAGACCTAGACATGATTGTTGGAACTTCTGATGGATTCTTTAGACATTTCAGAAATGATGATGGCACGTGGGTTAATATCAATGATGATATGTTTGGTGATCAAGGTAATCATGCTCGTCCAGATTTAATTGATTGGGACAAAGATGGAGACCTAGATTTATTCTTTGTAAGAGGGGATTCACAAATTAGTTTATATGAAAATGTAGGAACAAAAGAAGTACCTAATTTTGAATTAAGTAGAGATTTCATTGGAACTCCCTGGGGATATTCAGGAGTTTCTGCAGCAGATATGGATAATGATGGAGACTTAGATATGGTTGCTACTTCTGGAGCTACCTATAATACTTATTATTATGAAAACTATGTTAATGAAGCCGGTATTGACTATGATAGAATGAACAGAGAATATGTTGGTTATATTAATGGTTATGCAGGATGTTATTTCTTAGATTATGATTATGATAATGACTTTGATGCTGTTTGTGTTGAAGATGATGGTAAAATATATATTCATAGAAACATTGGTAATTCTACATATCAAATTTGGGATGATAGAAGTTTCCAAGAAAGTTATGTGGAAGATTTTTCTGATTACACTTCATTAGAATTTATTGACTTTGATAATGATGGAGATTATGATATGTTTACTGGTAACGCAGATGGTACAGTTAGTTATTATGAAGGTACTTATTCTGAAACAGGTCAATTATTTGATTTTACTTTAAACGCATCTAACTTTTTAGGTTCTGATGTAGGTAGTAGAGCTTCACCAGCAGTTTTTGATATTGATAATGATGGAGACTTAGACATGTATGTAGCTGAAGAAGATTCTAATAGAATTACTTTCTTTAGAAATACCGGTGGAACATTTGGTTATGTTGGATTAGTTAATAATCTAGATGGTTTAGGTGATACACCAAGAATTTCTTTCAAAGATATGAATAATGACGGAGTAATGGACCTTATGGTTTCTAATTCTGCAGGTTATTTTGATTTCTATGAAAATTCTGGAACAGTTAGTTCTGCTGTGTGGGAAGACCAAGTTACATTAATTGACATTGGTTCTAGAGCAGGGGCAGATTATGAAGATATTGATGGTGATGGTGATCTGGATGTTATTTCTAGTGAAGCAGATGCTGAATGGGCTAGAGTTTACTATAATGTGGGAGATGCTTCAAATCCAAATATTTCAGAGGAAATGACTTATGCTTCAAAAACAGATATAAGTAATGGTTTCAATCCTGATTTTTTCGACATGGATAATGATGGAGATTTAGATCTAGTAACTGGTGAAGTTAATGGTTACATCAGATACTGGAAAAATTTAGGTAACAATACACACCCTGATTATGAATTTATAAGAACTTGGTATGATGCAGGAGATTGGTCTGCACCAGCTATGGCAGATATTGATAATGATGGAGATTATGATTTAACTTGGGGAAGAAATAACGATGGAAACCTCAGACAGATGGAAAATATAGGTCCAACTTGGAGTATTAACTGGACACTAATGCACAGAAATATTTCTGCAGATTATGGAGATTATTCTAGGGCAGATTTTACTGATTTCGATGGAGATGGAGACTTAGACATGTTAATTGGTCACTCTAATGGTTATATTCGTTATTTAAGAAATGATGGAAATATAACTGACCCGGTTTACACTCACATAATGAGGTGGGACGATGTAGGAGATTGGGCTGCACCAGCATTAGGAGATTTTGATAATGATGGAGATTATGATTATGTTTGGGGAAGAAATAACGATGGAAACCTCAGATATTATGAAAATACTGCTACAAATAATAGTATAAATTTCACTAAAACTACTGATAATATCTCTGATGATAGAGGTGATTATTCTATGCCTTACTTTGGTGATCTAGATAATGATGGTGATTTAGACATGGTTGTTGGACATTCTGATGGAATTGTTAAATATTATAATAACACAGGGAATGCTACAGATTATAAATTTACATATGTATCAAATTTATTTGATGTAGGTGGTTGGGCTGCACCAGCATTAGGTGACTTTGATAATGATGGTGATTTAGACATGATTACTGGAAGAAGTGATGATTATTATCTTAGATATTATGAAAATAATGGTACAGTTAATAGACCTGATTGGAACCTCATTACAACAGATTTCTTAGGTTATTCCATAGGAAGAGAACATAATATTCCTGAAATTGTTGATTTTGATAATGATGGTGACTTAGACATTATCACTGCAAGATATGATGGTTATATTCATTATGAAAGAAATGATGGTAATGTAACAGATCCAAGTTGGACTCGTGTTGAAAGTTGGGGAGATTTTGGAACTCATGTTTCTGTAGCTATTGGAGATTTCTTTAATGATGGTAAAAATGAGATGATTGTTGGAAATTCTGATGGAATTGTAAATATGTATATCAATAATGAAGTTGCACCTTTGTATAACTGGGATTACTTAAGAGGATATAACTTTGGAGAAGGTGGAAGTTATTGGATGCAAGATGTTGGAGGACATTCAGTTACAAGAATGGTTGACATTGATGCAGATGGAGACATGGATTTATTGATTGGTAACACTGATGGTAATATTAAATTCTATGAAAATAATGGATTATATACTGATAACCTTAGCTTATCAACTTACCCAACATTCAGAAATCAAAATAGTAATTTTATTAATCATGTAACAAGTAATCATTTAATCCCACGAATTGATGATATGGATAACGATGGAGACTTAGACTTATTAATTGGAGATTCTCATGGATATCATTTATATTATAGAAATGATGGGAGTCCGGACAATCCAAATTGGGTTTACCAAGGTAACTGGATTGACACAGGAAGCTATTCTGCACCATCCTATGTAGATATTGATGGTGATGGAATTAAAGACCTAGCAACAGGAAGTAATGATGGAAGAACAAGAATATATAAAAACACTGGAACTAATGAAAGTCCATCTTTTGAATATATCTATGCATACTTTGCAGGAGATTCAGACAGTTTATGGATTGAAGATATTGGAGCTCATTCAAATCCTCAATTGATGGATTGGGACTCAGATGGAGATTTAGACATGGTAATGGGTAGAGATGACGGATCTATCTCTATTTATGAAAATAATGGTTTCATGAATACAAGTGATAAATTAGCAAGGTATCCTGCTTATCGTTATGCAAGTGATAATTGGGTCAATCATATATCAAGTAGTTATTTAATTCCTAAATACTTTGATTGGGACTCAGATGGAGATTTAGACTTATTTGTAGGTAATTCTCATGGATATATTTATTATTACAGAAATGATGGAAGCATTTCAAATCCAAATTGGGTCTATCAAGGTAATTGGATTGATACTGGAGCTTACTCATCACCAGAATTTGATGATTTCAATGGAGATGGTTTAAATGATATGATTGTTGGAGATAATCTAGGTTATACTAAATTATATATCAACGAAGGTTCTGTTGAAAGTCCTGTATGGAGATACATTTATGCAGGAGAAGATGGTAGTTCATACTTACCAGATATTGGTGGACACGTTAATAATTTTGTTGTTGACTTAGATAACGATGGTGACAAAGAAATTATTAGTTGTGACTATGAAGGACATTGTGTTGATTATAGAAACAATGGACTATACACTTCAGAAAAAGAAAAAGCAATGAACTCTATGTTTTATGTTGTAACTAGTAATTGGGGCACTTCTAATGGAGAAGATTATGTTAATCCAAAACTTGCTGATTTCGATGGTGATGGAGACTACGATGTAATTAGTGGTCTTGGTAATGGATACGTTAATTTCTGGGAAAATACAGGAAATGCATACCAATATAGATGGTCTCACATAGGAAGTCCTATGGATGTTGGAGGTTATTCAGACCCTGGATTTGGTGACATGGATAATGATGGAGACTTAGATTTAATGGTTGGTAATCAAGATGGTTATATTAAATACTATGAAAATCAAGGTAGTTACAATGATTCTTGTATAACTATTACAAACGCAACTAATTACGCAGTTAGTGGAGTTAATGTTAAATTCTACAATGATTCAAATGATTTAGTTTGTGATACTACAACAGACACTAATGGTAACAGTAGATGTAACTTAACTTTGATTGATGAAGGTAAAATTCAAGTTGCTAATGGACCAGAGGATGGATTCATACAATTAGGATTAACTACTTTTAACTCCAAAGGTAAGACTACAAAAATTATTGAAACAAAAAGTTCTAGTTATGATATTAATTTAAAACACTTTGAAGTTTCAACTGCAGGACCTAAAGGGGATGTTAATGAAGGTACACAAATTAGATTGTATGATAGAGATTCTGTTGCATTTAAAGGACACACTAACGACTTAGGATATATTGATGGTTTTTTACCTGAAAGATATTTGGTTAATAGACAAGAACCTTTTGCACAAAACAGAATCATGTATGATGTTGACATGTTACCTAATGAGTATTATGGATCTCACTTGAGATTAGAAGATGTATACATGCCTAATAGTCTTACATTAGGACACACCAATGATGCAAATAAATTATTTAAATTTGCAGCTGCGAAATTCGAAGTTACTGACGCACAGTATAAGCATTATTTAATTTATCCTGCTGTAAACGCTCAGAAAGACTTTGAATTTGATGATTGGATTAATGAAAACTTTACTTTTGTAAATCCTGTTTACGTAAAAGTTGGTAATGATGAATATCTACAAGAATGTGATTTAATTGGATCTAGCGATGTTTATTCTGTGAATAAAACTTCTACAGGTTGTTCATTATTAGGAAAAGAAATTAGTGCTTCTAATAGTGACGGAGATTGGATAGTAATAGAATATACATTAGAGTCCCCAGGGCTTGCTATGTTCCTATTAAATGGATGGAGTAGTCAGAATTTCACATTCCCATCAGCGAACTTAGGATTAAAATCTTAGGTTTGGAGTTGCTGAGGGAATAAATAGATGAAATCTTTACTCAAAAAAACAATCTTTTTGATTTTGTTAGTTTTATTACTTTTATTGCTCTTTAATTATTTGAGCAATTTTAAGTTCTACAAAAATAACTCTGAAGTATTAGAGTTTGAAACTAACAAAGTTCATTATTGTTATATTAGTGAAAGTATAGATTTATCTGTTGCTGATTGTAAATTTGACACTAAACTTGGAAAAGTTAATGGTATAGTGGTTCTGAAAAATGAAACTTTGTTTTTATTTAATAAAGAGACCTCTCAAGCAGTTATATTTGATGAAATTGAACCCATTTTTGGTTTTGTTTTCTCTGAATATGTTAATTTGACTAAAGGAGTTTCTAATATTACTTATCATGAAAGTTCTTCAAAACCAGACTTCGAATTTCCAGAAAATACAGAATTCATTAACAAAAAAGATATGGAGTTTATGATTAATTAAGATGTTTAAAAGAAATGTTAGTAAAAAAATTGTATTGCTTTTTATAGCTTTAGCTATCCTTAGTGTATCTGTTTTAGCAACTAGCATTGAGATATTACATCCTAATGGAGGAGAATTATTTCATCAAGAATTAATTGAAATTAATTGGACTGGTTCACATGACCTAAATGTAACTGCAGCAGTAAGAATTTTCTATGACGAAGATAATATTAAAACAAATGGTCGAAAAGTCATAGCTCAAGACCTTCCTGTTAATGGAAGTTTAAATTGGTCTGTTTTAGGAGTTCCAAACGGAAGTTATTACATTTCAGGAGATATTGTTACAAGTAATTTCCAGATTGCTACAGATTATTCCGATAATTCTTTTGATAGATTATTCTTTAACAAATCTTACACAGGAAATACTTATGAAGTTCAAGTTGGAAATACAACTGCACCAGACTTAACTATTGTTTTACCTAATTCAACAACAATTGTTAGAAATCAATATGGAATTAAATTCTACTTAAGCAATGATGATGAATTTTATAGAGCTACAATCTCTTACATGGAAAATAATGTTTCTAATTACATAGATTCTTTCTTATTTTCTGATTCAAGATATTGTGAAAATAATGGAGCTCAAATTAATTGTACATATGTATGGGATTCTAGTGCTTTAAATGATTATTATAAATTAAATATCAGTATTACTGATGGATTATCTGAAGAAGATACTATTTCTAATTTATTCAGAGTTTCAAATAGTCCTGATTTAAACATTACTTATCCAAACAATGGAGAAAGTGTAGATTTTACTAATATTAAATTTCAATGGACTGCAACAGACTCTTTAAATTTTAATTTATCTTTTATTAATATTTATTTAGCTCCTGATAAAAATTTCTTAAATCATAATGATGAATTGGTTGCAATTAATGTCCCAAATAATGGAAGTTATTTATGGAATGTTCCTGTT
>Ga0075112_1000436_pt1 | contig 18479 bp, 16 predicted proteins | sample AntAceMetag02UKF_FD_69783 | JGI IMG/M metagenome (GOLD analysis project Ga0075112, IMG submission 69783) | Saline lake microbial communities from Ace Lake, Antarctica - Antarctic Ace Lake Metagenome 02UKF | ecosystem: Environmental > Aquatic > Non-marine Saline and Alkaline > Saline | place... | reverse complement strand
TTAATCATAAACCTAGAAAATGCCTAAATTATAGAACCCCTTATGAAGTTTATCACTGAATTGACCTTATTTTAACTAGGTAATTTAAAAAAGTGGTGCATTTTGCTTGAAAATTAAAGTGACTTCTATGTATTTATAGATATATAATAGATATTTAACAATATAATAGTTTCAATAAATGATAGAAAAGGGGGGAAAGATTGTTCCAGAAAAAAAAGAAACCACTCAAAATATACAAAGAGATTTTGTTATAAATTCACTCTTTTCTGTACTAAAAGCAAAAACAGAAAAATCTGAGAAAAAAACTGAAGAATTAATATCAATAATCAAAAAATTAGATACTAATGGAAAAATAGATTGGCCTACAATTCTAATAAAAATCATGGAAATCATGAAAAGTAAAAATCAAGAAATTAAAGAATTATGAGAGAAAAATATAGGCTTATGAGAAAGAAATGTAGAATTGGAGATAGAGGTTAGTAAATTGAAACTAGAAGAATGAACAGTTAATGAATCTATAATGAAACTTGTAAATATAAATTTAGAAATCTTAGATGAAGTCCATAACTTCAAAGCCAAAACCTTTAAAAAATAAAATAAAGAATAAAAGCAGGAAACATATTTTAACGATAAATTAGGATTTACCTTGCATTTTGTATATAAAAATATATATTTACAATATAATTGTTGATAATTTTAGTAATATAAAATAATCCTAATAATGAAAAGATTTTTCAAAAATTTACTATACATACATTTATACGTTTTAGCCAAATTAGTGCTATTTTTGAAGTCTCCAAAGATTATATTGGTTGCCTGAATAGATAAAAAATCTATAATCAGATATAAAATAGTAAAAGCATTGGAAGAAGCCAACATCAAAGTATACAACCCAAAAAAACATTACAATACTTGGTTTGGTATCACACTTACTATATTAGGTCTAAATAGTGGATTCAACAAGGTATTACCATGGTTCAAGATATATTTTCAATCATGGATCAAATTCTTATCTCACTTAGTGAGCTATCCTAAATATATAGTTTTGGAAGCTGGGATAGATACTCCATGAGAAGCATGAAAGTTCCTAAGACTATTTAAACCTAATGTGCTAATATTGACTACCCTATCACATCAAATGAGTAATGATTTTTCTCATATCAAAGATGTAGAGTTAGAATTTGTAGAATTTATCAAAGAAGTAAATAAAAATAGTCAAATTAAATTAGATTTACCGGAAGAAAGTACTTTAGAAGAAAGTATAAAGCTAATTATAGAAAATGAAAACTTTGCATTGATAAATGCTAAAGATATTCGTATCAAAAAGATTGGAGAAAAAATGATTAATAAAGTTTTTCTTGAAATGTAAATGAAAACAACTGTTAGAAGGCCGTCTTTGAAGGATAAATCCTTATGTACAAAATTCTATTGACATTTATTGTAAAATAACTATAAACCAATTAGATTTACTTTATTAAAACCATATCAACATGTGAATGCTAGATATATTATTTATTACAATTATCTTTTTAGTGATTTTAGCTATGGTTATTGATATTTTCTGAGAAAAAACTGCAGCTATTCTTTTGCTATGATGACTTTTCTTTTTGATTCTTAGCCCTGTACAGTTTGTTATGTTAGCTATAGTAGGTACTTTAGGAGGATGGATTGTAGCTAAGAATTAGTTAGGTTGAATTAAGTACAATTAATTTCAATAAAAAATATAGTAGACTTCTTGAGTCTGCTATATTTTTTTGATAAAGATATTATTTGTTTTTTCAGACAAATAAAATCTTGAAATCATAATCAAGATTATTTGTTTTGTGCAGTCTTTACTATAGTAAGTATTTCTTGCGTCATTTCATCTATTTTCTGAACATCATTTGCTTTTGCAGCATCTACAAAACAACATCCTAGATGTCATTCTAATAAGTTCAAATTAGTAGATTTCAATAATCATATAATAGCAAGATTTTGTTGAATAATATCTATACAATATTTATCTTCTTCTACCATTTTTATAACTTTATCCATCAAAGTTCTAGCTTTTTTCAAAGATATTAAAACCTTTTGTGTCTTCTTCTTCATTATTAATTATTATTATATATGATGTAAATATTTTATCTAATAGATTTCTTTTTTCTAATTTAGAGAATCTAAACATAATTCTCCTATATTACAAAAAAGAGACTAAAAATCAATTTTAAAATTTATTTTTTATTCTAAGACTATTCAATATCACGGAAACAGAGCTCATAGACATAGCAAAACTAGCAAATATAGGATTTAACATAGCGAATGCTGCTAAAGGTATTCATATGATATTATAAATAAAAGCCCAAAATAAATTCTGTTTGATTGTTCTAAATGTTGTTTGTGATAATTTGATAGCAGTAGCAACCTTGCTTGGAGATCACTTCATTAATACTATATTTCATGTTTGAATAGCTACATCAGTTCCTGTCCCCATAGCTATACCTAAATCAGCTTGAGCTAAAGCAGGAGCATCATTTATACCATCTCATACAAAAGCTACTTTTTTTCAAGCTTTTTGTAGTTTTTTAATTTCTTCGATTTTATCTTCTGGTAATAACCCTCATATAATTTTACCTATTCATAGATCCTTTCCTATTTTATTCACAGTCTTTTTATTATCTCAACTCAACATAACAGTTTTTATTCACATAGCTTCTATCTGAGATATAGCTATTTTGGCATCTTCTTTTGGAGTATCCATAACAGATATCACTCAAACAATTTTCTTATCATGGGCAAGAATTAATGGGGTTTTTCATTTGGAAGCAATTTTTTCCATAAGTTTTTTTTGTTTTTCTTCTATATTAACATCATACTCTTCCATCATTTTTTGATTTCATAAAATAAGTTCTACTCTATTTTCAGTAGAATACCCTCTTATTCATTTACCTCTTATTTCTTGGAAATCATTTATTTTTATTGTATCAATTTTTTGCTCTTCCCCGTAATTTGTAACTGCTTGAGATAATGGATGATTAGATGATTTTCATAAACTATATGCCATTTTTACGACTTCATCTTCATTTAAATCAAAACTATCTATATCTGTTACTTTGAGTTTTCAAGTAGTAAGTGTTCCTGTTTTATCAAAGACAACTACATCTATATCATTTGATTTTTCCAAAGTCTCTCCATTTTTTATAAGTATTCATTTTTTAGCTCATAAGCCTGTTCCTACCATGATAGCAGTAGGTGTAGCTAATCATAATGCACATGGACACGCTATAACTAATACAGCAACTGCAGGAATAATACTAGAAGCCATATCTTTAGTAAGTATAAACCATACAATGAAAGTTAGTATAGATATAGAGATAATAACAGGAACAAATATTCATGCTATTTTATCTACTAATTTCTGAATAGGAGCTTTGGATCATTGAGCTTCTTCTACCATATTTATTATTTGTGCCAACATAGTTTCGTTTCAAATCTGAGTTACTTGTATATGTAATATACTATCTAAATTGATAGTAGCTCCATATACTTTATCTTTTAATTTTTTGATTGCTGGTATACTTTCTCCTGTTATCATACTTTCATCAACACTAGCTTCTCAATATATAATCTCTCCATCTACAGCTATTTTTTCTCATGCCTTAACTACCAATATATCTCCCAATCAAATTTTATCTATTGATATTTTTTGCTCTTTTTTATCTATTAAGACCGTAGCGTCTTTTACTCCTAGTTCCAAAAGTTTTCATAATGCTTCTCAAGCTTTCCCTTTTGATTTTTCTTCAAGATACTTACCTAAATTTATCAAAGTAACAATAGCAACAGCAGCTTCAAAATACACATGCATTCAGTTAAACATAGCCCATAAACTATAGAAAAATGCTGTCAGAGTTCCTAAGGACACTAGTGAGTCCATATTAAAACGAAACTTTTTGAGTTGTATCAAAGCGCTTTTATGAAAATGGTATCAAAAAATAAATACCACACATGCTGATAAAAGTGCATATATCCACATAAGTATATCTACTCAAGCAACATTTGTTCCTATAGATATATTCTGAAACATCATACTCATAACAGGAAGACCAAAAACAGCAGATAAAACAAAACGTTTCCACACTTTATCTATATTTTTTTGATAATCTTTTTCTAAATTTTCATTATTTGTATCTACAAGTTTTGCATCATATCAAGTATCTTGTATTACTTTGATAATATCTTCTATTTGTAATTTATTCTCATCAAATTCTATATTGGCTTTGTTCGTTGCAATATTCACATTAACTTTCTCTATACCATCTAAGTGATTGATTTGTTTTTCATTCAATAAAGCACAACTTGCACAAGTCATACCAATTATATTCAGCTCTATCTTTTTCATATTTATAATAGATTATAATATAAAATATATTTATTAAAACTAAATTACCCTACTTTACAACCAATTGCCCATGTAGCATACCCATTCCACAAACTAAAGGATATGTACCTGATTTCAATCAAGGAATATTAAAGATTATCTCTTTTCATTTAACTATCCTTTGAGTGTTTTCATCAACTTGAGGAATAGTTATAGTAGACATACATCCTATACCATTCTTCTCTGGTACTATAGATAGTATATATTTTTTTCAAGATTCCAAATTTATATTATATGTTTTTAGATTCCATCCATCATGAACTAGGTTCAAAGTTTCTATCTCTTCCTTTTTAGTTTCTACTTCTATCTGTTTATCTTCATTGATAACCTCTACTTTGTTATTTTGATTGACTACATCAGTTTTATTATTTTGAAAAGAAGAAAATCCTCCCAAAAGATTATAGGCATTGACTATAGAGAATACTGAAAATAACACAATTAGCACTCATATTACCTTTTTCAAGACAGTATGATCTTTATCTTGAGTATATGTAGACCCAACTCATATAGCAAACAATACTGGCATAGTCCCTATAGCAAATGCTGCCATTATCAAAGCTCCTGTAATAGGACTTCAAGAAGCTACCGCAGTCAACTGCATAGATTGAGTAAATCAACATGGTAGGAAAAATGTTAAAGCTCAAATAATAAATGGTATAAACTTATGTTCTTTTTCTAATAAAGAATAAATATGTTTTGATAATGATTTAGGTAAATGAAATCCTATTTTAGTAATACTGGGTACTATGTTTAATATATTAAGTCAAATATACAACATTACAAAACCTACAAATATAGTAATAAAGCCAGTAAATGATAATGAAATAGATAGTTTTTCTCATAGAAATCCTAATATAGCGCCAAACATAGCAAATCATCATATCCTTCATATATGAAAATATATTTGTGGTAAAGATCTAGAAAGAAAAGGATGTTTTTTATCTTTTTCAAACTCATAACTACTACTAAAACTCATGATAATTCACCCTGTGATAGCTAAACATGTAGAAACAGAAGCCACAAGTCATAAAATAACTGCTACAAATAAGGATGCACTTTCTCACATATTAGGAAAATATCTATATATGTTAATCTTATCAAGAAAATACGCTACCAATAGGAAAGATAGAAATAATATAACTATATATATATAATCTTTAGTAGAATTTTTATAAAATTTCTTATGTTTCATATTGTTATCATCTATAATTTGATAATTATTTTTTTCTACAGCTTCTATAATATCTTCTACTTTAACTGTATTATTATAGTCTACTTCTAAATTTCATTTTTTATGAGATACTGAATATTTTTTTATTCATTTGATTTTTTTCAATTCATTCTCAACAAGCATCTCACAAGATATACAATGCATACCTTCTATCTTAAATGTTTTCTTCATAATTTGATTGATTTTATAAACTAAATTTTAGTTCTATTGATTTGACTTAATAAGTTATCTCTGTAAGATAAGACTGAATTACTCTTTCTAGGGAATTAATATATATTTTATATTTATACAATACCTACACCTAGGGTATAGGTATTGTAATTAAAAAAAATGGAAATACAATAGATAAATATCTTCAACTTCTATAAGGAAGTTATAATCCTTATATAGGATATAATTTTTTATTTATATAATATTGATTATATAATATCTTATATAAAAAAAAGAGAACCGAAGTTCTCTTATATGTATTATTCTAATTTCTTAATGGAGCGACAGTAAAATCGACAAACACCTCCTTAGCATCAATTTTAGACATAAAAACATCCAAACACTATTGACTTTCTTTTGAAAATCTTTATGTTATTTCTTGCAAATGTAAATATCCCTACATAAAACATATTTGAAAAGGAGGCTTCAATATGAGAAACGAAAGAGCAAGTTCCTTGATAGGAAATTTTGCAAAGACCAACCCTTTTTCGACCTTTTGGTCTTTGCTGGTAGTAATTGATTGCTTTATAAGCCTAGTAACTCCAATGCAGAGCATTGGTAATCCAACCAGTAAATTGGTTTGGTTGGCAATGATTATTGTGGTAACTATCGGCCTATTTATAGTGATCAAAAGAAATCTATTTACTTCCATAAATGGTGAATATGGGATAGAAAATCTAACTATTTTTGTTGATGAGCATTCCATAATTTATTTCTTTCTCTGCTGTATATTTTCCATGGCAATAGGACAGATATTCATGGTGATACTCAAAGATGTATTTATTTCATTTGTATAACCAAAAAAAACCGGAACTTTTTCCATCCAACTCTATCGGTACCTTTGCATCAAAGGTTTAGAGTTGGATTTTTTTATAATTAAATATTGAAATTAATGGATTAATAGTTACTTTCGTTTCTTATTAAAAAAGTACTGTATTTATGCTTTGACTCAGTATTCTTTCATACATTTTATAGTAGTTTCCATAGATTCCATAGTCCCACCAGAAAGACAAAAGAATCATCATTTTTTAGATTAAACAATAAAAAATTCTGATTGAGTGCACTAACACTATTGCTAAATTAGGTTCTTCATTCTCAAACATAAAAACATTGAAAACAACAAACAATTAACTATAATAAATTAATATTTTATAAGTAATCCGCTGTATGCTCGTATAAAGTTACAATCAGAATAAACATTAAAATATATTTCTCAAATGTGAAATGTTTTTTGCTTGTAACTTTTTGTAAAATTACTTTTAAAATTTATTTATAATAAAACAATAATATGACACTTGATAACTTATGATACAATGAAACTTTGGAAAAATATAGAATAGAAAATAATTTAGAATCACTGCCCGTGTGAAGGGTGATAGCAAAGCACAAAACTAAATACGTAGTAAAAACAGACACTAGTGAATTAGATGCTGACATTATTGGTAAAATAAGGTATGAAAAGAAATCTAACGCTCCTCAAGTATGAGACTGGGTGGCAGTATCCCTATTTGATGAAAATAATGTATCTATCACCAATGTTTACCCAAGATATTCTACTCTTTCTAGACAAAAAACATGAGCATATGGAGAAGAACAGATTATAGCTACCAACATTGATTATGGATTGATAGTTTTTGCTGTAAATAGAGATTTTAGTCTAAATAGGATAGAAAGATATCTTACTATTTGTCATAGTTCTAATATAACTCCTATTGTACTTCTAAGTAAAATTGATTTGATAGATAAAGTAGAATTAGAAGATTTACTAAAACAAATAAGAGATAGAATAAAAGATATAGAAATAATAGCAATTAGTAATGAATCTAAGTATGGTTTGAAGCAGGTCTATAATTATTTGAAAAAAGGGAAAACTTATTGTTTGCTTGGTTCTTCAGGTGTGGGGAAATCTACATTAATAAATAATTTGGTAGGGAAAGAAATTATGAAAACTGGAGATATTAGTGAATTTGCAGATAGATGAATACATGTAACAACACATAGAGAAATAATTGTTTTGGAAAATGGAGGAATAATAATAGACAACCCTGGAATGAGAGAGTTATGAATAACTGATGATGTTTCATGACTGGACGCTACATTTGAGTATATCACACAACTTTCCAATCAATGTAAATACAAGGATTGCTGCCATGATGGAGATCAAGGATGTGAAATAGATAAAGCTTTAAAATCCTGAGAAATAGATAAAGATTCATATATGAATTTTCAAAAATTACAAAAAGAAAATGATCATTACAATAAAACTAAATTGGAGAAAAAAAGAGACGGTAAAAAAATAAGCCAAATACATAGAAGCTTCAAAAAACAATCAAAGAGGGGTGATTATTAATTTATCACCCTATACTCTATACTCTCCCCTTTCCTCTTACCCTTCATTCTTTCTTTTATAGAATTTTTTTCTAAAAAAACATCTTTTTATTGAATTTCTAATAATATTAATTATAATTATTTTATCGCTAAAATGGGAATATGGATATTTACAATTCTTTGGATTCTATTTAAAATAATTTTTATTTTATCTGATTTAAAAGAAATTGCCATGAAAGTAATATTATTAGAATGAGGTGCTGGTCTATCTGCTGGTCACAGAAATTAGTAATCTGTCAGGCGCTGAATTCAAATAATTTGTATTTTATCCACTCCTATTGAAGCAGATAGAGAGTGAGGTGCAACTCCTCGGACCAGCAAAAACTTACTTTAAAGGTAAGTTTTTTTATTATTTCAACCTCGAGAAAAAAAACAAACCTTGAAGTAATTTAATATAAAAAATAGTCATACAAAAAAAGAACTTACTAAATAAGTTCTCTAATATATAATTGATCTCTAATTTCTTATGGGGCGATCAACGGGACTCTTGCCACGGAGTACTCCGTGGTGAAAACCCGCAACAGTTTTTATTTAAAACTGAAAACTTTTCAATAAAAAAAAGAGAACCGAAGTTCTCTTATATATAATTGATCTATAGTTTCCTAATGGGGCGACAGTACAATCGACAAGTATCTCCTTAGAATCAATATTAGACATGGTGTAAGCCATTATAAAATAAATGATTTGAGGTAATTAGTTGTATTCTATCGGTTAAATCATAGTACATATTTTTTATAAAACTTCAAGCTAATTTAATTCTTGATTTGGAATAGCAACTGGTATTTCTACTTCTTGCATGATTTCAAATTGACCTGTATTAAACAATTCTTCTTTTATATTAGTTTTTCACTCTAAATCTATAATAGTAATAAAAAACATATAATTTTGTCTTATTTCTTCCGGATTTAATTTAAATTTACTTTCATAAGATGGATGTAAGTTCATAGTAATTGTTGTATTTAAATTAAATTGTTTTTTGAACTTACGAGTAAAATCAAATTGAATTATATTATAATTACTATTTGAATAAGATTCTCAATTTGATTTTAAATAGTTACTATTAGCTTTTAAAGAAGCAGATAAAGAAATAGAGTTATAATAGTCTACAAAATTTTTATTTACAGGAGGAGTATAACATAATGTAAAAATTATTCTCAATTTTTTATTTAACATTGAACTTGGTATATTGTATCATAATTTATGTATTTTTTCTTTGTCTTCAAGAGTTATTGCTCAAGTTTGTACAAATGTAGCTTCATTTTCTCCATCTTTCACAATTTTTTCTAAATTTGGAACTTGTCAAAATCCATATCCATATCTTCAAAGATTTGACTCTTCAAATTCTTTTTGAGCAATCTTTTTCGTTGAATGTACCAATATTCATTTTACAAAATCTATTTTTTTTCACCTATATGTTTGATATAAGTTTGTTTTTTTGAAAAAATTTAATATCTGTACCGCATAATTAGTTATTGTAGGAGCACTAAAGCTAGTTCCTATACTATGTATCCAATCAGTTCAATCAAATCATAGTATTCAATATTTTCTATTAGATATCTGCATGTGAGTATTATAGTATTGTTTTTCTTCATCTATCATAACATTTCATCCTGAATAAACAATATCTGGTTTTTTTATATCTCTATATCCTCAAATTCTAGAAAAAGGGGAAACACAATTCTCTTCTTTAGTAAAACATTCTTCATCTACTTTATTACTTATAGAACCAACAGTTATTCAATTTATACAATCTCAAGGAGCTGATATGTATATATCAGATTCATTAGAAATTAACGCTCTAATAAACTCAGAAGTTTTCATTTCTTGAAAGGGTGGCTCCTTATACCAATCATGATTTCCAGCAGATAAAACAAATATTTTATCATGCCTATAAACTAGAGTATCTATAAATTCTGTAATTTCTGATATATAACTTTTATTTCAATCTATACTATTAACACTTATATTATAAATATCAACATGAGTATATTTTCTTATGGTGTTATTTATAGCTGATTTTATAATATCATTATTAGTTTTTAGTCAATCATCAGTAATATTTAATATTTTTATATCTAAAATTTTACACAAAGGGTCTAATGTAACATCTTTAGTTAAAATGTCAGCATCATCTAATCTATCTCCGAAAAGCAATCTACTTGCAACAAAGGTTCCATGAGAACAATCAGTTCTTTCTGTGGTTGAATAATTTTCTGTTGTTTCAACAAGATTTCATAAAAAGTCTGAGTCAATTCAACTATCAAAAATTCATACTATTTCATCTAATTCCCTATCATTTGAAACTTTAATATTATATTTATTTGACTCAATACTCCTACTGCTAATAATTTTTTCGTTAATTGTAATATAAGAAATAAAATTTAATTTATCATCTCATAATATATCATAAAAATCTTTACTTTTTAGAAGTCATAAATAAGAAATATTATTAACAAATGTTTCTATATCTCTTTTATTAACTTCTAATTGTGGTAAAAATTCTTTTATTATGTTATAAAATTTCTCATACTCAACAACCTCTATATTTGGGTATAATTCTATAATACATTCAATTTCTTCGGATTGATTCTGTTCTTCTTCAAAATATAAAGTTGTATAAGAATCAGTTCTTCAGTATAAATTTTTATTTAAGTCTTGTATTCCCGATATAGAAAACGCTTCACGAGCTATATTTGTATCAGCTTTACTATTTTTTTCTTTCGCTTTAACAAAAGAAGAATCCTGTATTTCTTTTTTTAAAGACACAAAATCATCATATTTTCAAGATACTACTATAAACTTATCTAAGTGTGAAGCCACCTCAGATATTTGAGTACTATCCCAAATTTTAGACGGTCTATTACTCTTTGATATGTATTTATCTTCTCAAAAAGAGTTAAGCTCAACCTCAAAATATAAATTATTATCTTTATTATCACTATAATCCTCTATAGAGTCCAAATGTGATACTAAAATCGCTTTTTGTTTATCATATAAATCATCATCTTCAAACGAGTCCCAAAATTTATCTTTAAACCTTCAGCCTCAAGCTGATTTTTTTGATTTGTTTGTAGTAATTTTAGATATTAAAAAACTTGTAGTAATCATCTTTTATTTTATAAATTTTAAATATTATCCTTCAAAGTTGTATATGGAATTCAACTTATTTCACTTATTTGCTTATATTTTAATCAATTTTCTTTTAATTTTCCTAATATTCAATATAATATTATTCTAACGTCTTTTTTATCTTTATTCTCTGACTTAATTCTTTTTATAAAATACTTTAAGAAATATATATAGTATAATTTATTTTCTATATCATTTATAATAACTTCTCTTTTAATATCATACATTATATTTTCTATATCAGCTCCAGATAACCCCCCTAGAATTTTAGATATTTCTTCAATATAATAGTTATCAATATTTTTTACTAAATTATCTCATAAATAGAAGAATATCAACTCTTTTATTTCTGTACTATTTGGTAAGTCAAATTCTATATGAGAATTAAATCTTCTCCACAAAGCTTTATCTATTATTTCTGGATGATTAGTTGCTCAAATCACTATAGAATCATGAGATAGATAATCAATATTCTGTAAAAACACAGTAATAATTCTTTTAAGTTCTCATAATTCCATATTATCAGACCTTTTTTTTGTAATAGTATCTATTTCATCAAAGAAGAGAATAGTATTCTCCTTATTAGCAAAATCAAATATAGTTCTAATATTTTTTCCTGTTTTTCATAAATAAGAAGATATAATTTCATCTAAGCGAATTAGTTGTAGTTTCATATCTAACTTATTAGCTATATACTTGGCAGTTTCTGTCTTTCATGTTCAAGGAGGTCAATAGAATAAAATTTTATTAACTGGATATATATTTTCTTTATTCAAAGCTTCTTTCTTTTTCCATTGTTTAATGATATTATTAACAATCAATTCATTTTCTTTACTTAAAATAAGTTCTTTATATCATTCAACCTGAGTTAATAAGTTTGTAGTTTCTTTATTTTTTTCCAAAGAGATTCATTGTCCTGAAAATTCTTTTTCAGACTTTAGATATATAGTATTTTGTATTTCCGTAAGCCTCTTATGTAAATTTTTCTTTCATTTATCTTTTAGCTTCATTTTTTCTAAATCAATCAATCTAAGGGCTTCATGATATTGATTGTTTAAAATAAATTTTATAAGCTTCTCTATAAAGTTAATTGTTATCATTTTTTGTCGTAATTTATATAAATACCTTACAATAAGCAATATAAGTATATATATTACGATTTATAAATCAACATCTTTTTTCGTAATTATTTTAAACAATCCTTTAAAAGGATAGCTATTATTTATATACACACAACATACGTATAATTAAATAAATCTTAACTACCTTTTATATATTTATCTAAATCCTCAGGATCTATAGACTGTCGAATAAACATAAAACGTCTATTAGATGTAGGTTCAATATGTTTTTTTATAAATTCAAAGATGTTTTCTTCTTTTGAAAATGACAACAAATTTAACACTCATTGCTTATATATTTCATCTGTACTCATTTTAAAAAGTAACTCTTCTATATATGATTTATTATACCTAGCAAAATTTGGTCGCCAATCTCATCCTTTTATAGTCTCATTTAACCACAATAAAAAATCAACCTGAATAAGTTTTTTTAACATCTTTTCATCATCAGAAATAGAAGGCTCTATTTTTTTTATCCAAGTAAAAGTTTTATTAAATAGTTCTAAAACATATTGCAAAACTTTTTCAGGATTATTACCATAAATATCCCAGTACATAACTTTATAATCATCAATTAAAGATATGTTTTTTCTAGTCCTTTTTTTATATACATTTAAGTTTAATAATTTCTTAAAATATTCAAAATTTCAATTTTCAATAGTAAAAATTCACACTAAATATAATAATTCTCAATATATAACTTGATGTAAAGACTGCATAAATACTAATCAAGAAGAGTCTTTATGCCGATTATATATATTTGATATAGAATTTGAAAAAAATTCTATTTGTTTTTTTGTTCAAAAATGCGCTAAAAATCAAGAGAATATAAATAAATGTAAAGATTTATTTTGAACCTCTTTTATAACATCTTCAAGATTTGTTTCATATTTATGTTTATTTTTCTCAAACAATTCATTTAATCAATATATAATAGTATTAACTATATCAAAACAATACTGCTTAAAATTATACAACGCATACTTTTCTATTTTATCTTCCATAGAATAAAAAAATTCTACTGTTTCATTCAAAGCCTTTTCTATTTCTTTATCTTCATATCTAATAATAGGTAATATTGAATTTAATGTTTGTTCTCATATAATTTTAGGAGCATCTACCATATCAAAATTACTTGATTTAATATCCTTAAAACGAGGAAACTCAATTATTCAATTTATTGCTAAGTTTGAGCTTGGAGTTTGTTTATCTCAAGGAAAATTCTTTTTAACATATTTTTCAACATTTTTAACTACTGATGAAAGTATATCCGTTAAACTAATTGTTGGTTCTTTTCCTTTCTTAAGCTCTTCTAACAAATAAAATGTAAATAAGCTATTACCTAATTCTGGGGTCGAAAATGCTTCTTCTTCTGTTGTGGATGCTGTAAAAACAAAATTTCATTTTCCTAAGGATCCTAGAAAGTCTATTTTTTTTGTTACTTTAGGGTTTGATTTTTTATTCTTTAAGAATAACCCTTTTGTAAATTTCACACTACCACTAAAACAAGAATCAATAAATATAATTTTTTGTTTAGCTGGTATTTTTTCAATAAGTTCTACAAATTTAGTCACTGAAATGCAAGAATTTCTTATATCATTTACATTTCAATCATTAGGAACCAAAAAAGCCTCAAGAGTATCTTCTTTCTCCTTTTCTTCTCTAGCTCAATGTCATGAAAAATAAAATATAAAATTATCTTCACTTCAAATTTGCTCTCTAGTTTGCTTTCATAAAGCTACTTTTATATTTGCTAAAGTAGCATCAGAATCAAGAAGTAACTTCTTAACTCAAACGTTCTTTATACTATTATTAAAAAGATAAAAAAAATCACTAGCATCTTTATCTGCTGTCGGTAAATCAACTATTTCTTGATGCTTTCAAACTCATACTGAAACAATGTGAAATTTCATAAATCAAATTATTAAATTATAAAATACTTACTTTACATCCTCTTCCCAAGAAGTCAAAAATGTTCCATCTTTTCACTTCTTAAAATCTTTAAAAGGCTCTCCATCTCCCAAAAGTGCACTTGTAGTCTCCTTTTTTATATTCACTCTTTTAATCTTTACTCCATGCTCTTTCTCTGCTTCTTCTATCTCTTTTTGCATACCACTAGGGATAAACATATCATTTATAAAATCTTGAAAAAAATTGAAATTTGTATTAACGTTTTCAACAACATAAATTGAAGTATAATAAATTATTTAAAATAATCAATAAAATAAATTTTTTTTCAATTAAAAAAAAAGAAACCTATTTAGGTTCTTGTATATAATTTCATCTCTCCTAATCCTTTTTCCTTTCCTTTGCCTTAATTCTTATAATTTGCGAGAATTAGGTTTAGGGGTTAGGGAGAAGTATTAGGGATAATTTGCTTCGCAAATTATTAATGGGGCGATCAACGGGACTTGAACCCGCAACAACTGGTACCACAAACCAGGGCTCTACCAATTGAGCTATGATCGCCATGTAGTATTTCGTAACAGATTAAATATATACTGATTATTATAAGAAAATCAATCTATTTTTCAAGAAATTTATTATAATCTAAGTTTAGAATAAAATCATTTGATTTTTAAAAAGTTTTCATTACAGTACAGGGGATTAATTTTTTGTAAATAAATGAAATCTTATTATTGAATTTCAGTTGAATTAATTAATCTATTTTTATTACTTTTTTCTAATAATGGAAGGAACAATCGACAAAAAAGTTGAAGACAAAGGTTTTGGTTTCATCAAAGGTGATGATGGTCAAAGTTACTTTTTTCACTTTACTGATCTAGAAGGAGAAATCGAGGGATTTGAAGCTCTACAAGAAGGTGAAACTATATCATTCGACATCGGAGAATGAAGAGACGGAAAAGAAAAAGCAACTAACGTAGTTGTTGCTTAATCAACTTTCAAAAGTTAAAAAACATCTAGAGAAATCTAGATGTTTTTTTTATAATTTAAAGAAAAAAAAAAGATTTATTAAAGATTAATGAAAAATCATTTGATTTTTGAGTTTTTTTTCTTATACTGTCTTGGATTAGTTATTTGTAATAAACGAAATCTTATTATTAAATTTCTGTTGAATTAATTAATTAATCTATTTTTATTACTTTTTTCTAATAATGGAAGGAACAATCGACAAAAAAGTTGAAGAAAAGGGTTTTGGTTTCATCAAAGGTGATGATGATCAAAGTTACTTTTTCCACTTCACTGATGTAGAATGAGAAAATGAAGGGTTTGAAGCTTTGCAAGAAGGTGAAACTGTATCATTCGAAATCGGAGAATGAAGAGACGGAAAAGAAAAAGCGACTAACGTATCTGTTGCTTAATCAACTTTCAAAACTTAAAAAGCATCTAGAGTGATCTAGATGCTTTTTTTGTTGTTGAAAAAGAGTTTTATATAAAATAAGCCCTTCGGGCAAAGATTAATTTTGGCTTATTGCACCCCGTAATTCTACTTTGCAAAGTAAACTCTCTACGGTTTTAAATGTTGCAAAATCCTATATGGTAAAAAAAAAGAGCTATTAAAAGCTCTTTAGTATAGTATTAAGAAGATTATTTATCTTCTACCTGCTCTTTTTCCTTTTTTCCTCCTACCATTTGTTCTTTTTCATCTTCATCCAGAACCTCTATTATTAGAAAATCTTCCATCATTAGGATTTTTCTTTGCAGGTCTTTTGAATCTTCAAGTAGAATTTAACAAATGGTCATATATACCATCTTCGTCTACTATTCATTTATAATCTGATAATTTTATCTTAGCCCCACATACTTTCTCTACATCTTGAAGAGCTCTTTTTTCTCCTTTTCATACAAACATTACAGCTTTTCCACTTGCTCCAGCTCTTCATGTTCTTCATATTCTATGTACATAACTTTCTGGTTCTACTGGAATATCAAAATTGATAACTAATCATATACCATCCATATTCAATCATCTAGCTGCTACATCAGTAGTTACCAAAACGTTAAACTTATCTTTTGTGAATCATTTCAAAGTAGATATTCTTTTGGATTGTCTTATATCTCAGTTCAATTTACCAGCTTTAAAATTTTCTTTTAACAATATTTCATATAGAAGATTAGTTACAATCTTTGTATTTACAAAAACTATAATCTTCTCATTTTTGTTAGTACTCACTAATTTAGTAAGATTAATTATCTTATCTTTCAATTCTACCGTCATATAACTATGGTCTATCTTATCTACAGTAATTTCATCCCCTACTTTGATAAACTCATAATCAGGTGTAAAATTATCTATAACACGCTTCATCTTATCATTCATCGTCGCACTAAAGGTCAAAGTTTGTTTCAAGTGGGACAATTGCTTCCATATTTTTACAATGTCTTTTATAAATCACATATCCAACATTCTATCTACCTCATCCAGTACAAAAGTATTCACTGTTGATAGATTGATCAGTCCTTGTCATAATAAATCCATAAATCTTCATGGAGTAGCTACGATTATTCTAGGTCCTTTCTTCAAATTTCTTTTTTGATTCATAGAGCTTACTCATCAGAATAATGTTATAACAGGTACTCTGTAATATTTAGTTAGACTATGTATTTCTTCAGATATTTGTACTACTAATTCTCTAGTTGGAGCTAATATCAAACATTGAACCGTTTTACTATTTGTATCAATATTATTTAGTATAGGTAAAAGAAAAGCTGCAGTCTTCCCCGTTCCAGTTTGAGCTTGTCCTACAATATTTTTTCAATCTAATGCCATAGGTATCACTTCTTCCTGAATAGGAGTAAGTTCTGTGTATCATACTTCTTCTATGGATTTTTTTAATCCTAATTTCAAATCTACTTCTTCGAATAACATATAATTAATTTAATCTTTAAAAAAATCTTTATCTAGACTATCCTTTTTATCTAAAAAAAAGATTTTATCAAGTTAATATAAAATAAGTCTTTCAGGCAAAGACTAACTCTGACTTATTGGACCGTCGTAGTTCTACGAGGCAAGCCACGTATTCTTGATTGCAAAGGTAAATTCTCTACGGTTCCTAAAATTCCAATTCCCTAAAAGGTAAAATAAGTAAAAGGTAAAATATCTTTTGAAAAAAAGAGAAAATTAAGTATAGTAACTTTATATTTACTAAATAATAATAATTTAATCATGGAAACAACAGATTGTAATGGAAATGCTCTAAAAAATGGAGATTCAGTGATGCCTAACAAAACATTGAAAGTAAAATGAATGTCCAAAACTTTGAAAAGATGAGATAAGATCAAAAATATCAAACTAACTGATGATCCTGATTATATAGAATGTCGTATTGGAAAATCTACTATAGTACTAAGAACTGAATTTTTCAAAAAAGCTTAAATAAAAAAAAGACCCAGTAAACGACTGGGCCTTAGTAAGTATAAAAACAGAATATAAATTAAATTCCCTATCTATAAGTATCCAAATTAGCAACTAGAATGCCGTAGCACCGTTCAACAGATCAGAAACTTTTGTGGTACAAGTACCATTGGAATCAATCAGTTTTCTATTTCTTTGTAAGTAAATTATAATTATAATATATAACATGTCAATAGATTTATGACTTTTTTTTTAGTTTTTTTTATCTCAAAAGCATCAAATCCATAGCATATATAAGAAAAAGTAGTCCAAAACCAAGGAATATATCACTATATATAGCATATTGACCTAATTGCTCAGGTCTTATTTTTTTTCTAACTCTAAATAATTGAATATAGAATCATAAACAACCAAAAGCAGCTACTAAACAGATAGTCCCTACAATGTACTTTCCTTCCATTTTATATTTTTATAAAAAATAAATTTCTATATAAACTTAACTCAAGTAAGTATAAGTAAAAGAAATAATAAATCAATTAAAAATCTTCAATTATTAATTATAATTCAAAATGCACCACTAATCATTATAATGTAAAATACTATTTCAACATTAATAATATTAGCGATGCATAACAATAATAAACAATTCAAACACCTAAATCAAGAGCA